>OGUC01000102.1_pt1 | contig 58523 bp, 51 predicted proteins | sample 1573701 | NCBI WGS metagenome assembly OGUC01 (sample SAMEA2582017, study PRJEB24529) | metagenome | biome: Human gut stool | place: China | collected 2011
TCTGGAAAAAGAAGAAAAACGAAAAGGGTGCGCCATAGACTTATGACACACCCTCACCTTCATTTATCTTAATCCATGAACTTTATCATGTCCTGGCGTCTTGGCTTTGCCTCCGGCGATTCGTCAGGATAACCCAGGGCGATGCAGTAGAGCAGCTTATAATTCTTAGAGAATGCCATGCGGTCGAGGTAAGGCTTGGCCGACGGAGAATCCAGTATCCAACGGGCAGAACTGCCCAGGCAGCAGGAACCGATGCCCCTTGACCATGCTGCAAGAATGATGTTCTCGCCAAGCAAACCGCAATCAATCTGCGCCATATCATAAGTAGTATCGTAGGCGATGCAAACCACGCATGGAGCATTCACGAAGATGTTCTTGAAGCCTTTGCGTTCTGCTATCTTCGGATTATCCTTTACCACGGCTTGGGTGATCGAATCGATGAGGGCAGGAGAATCTATCACTCTGATTTCGTACGACTGCAGGTTCTGCCCGTTTGGCGCGTTGATGCCGCATTTCAGAATCTCGTTCAGGGTATCGCGGCTGATGACGGAATCCTTGTAAGCACGGATGCTTCTGCGACTCATCATCAAATCGGTTACCACACTTGCTGAGTCAACAGTTGCTGCTGCCTCCGGCTGTCTGTTCTCATTGCAGGCAGTCAACATCAATGCAGCTGCCAATCCTAAAAAAATCTTCTTCATATGATTCATGATTAAACCTATAATTCTATTAGTATATACCCATGTAGCGCTATTAGTATTTATCCACGTAGCGTTATTAGAATATACCGTGCAAAGATAGCAACAAATACTGGTATTCAAGAAGATACAATCAAAGTTTTAAGAGTTTTTATTGTTCTATACCGCCATTCTTTTAACAAGTTTATATCATAGCCAAACATTTTCCACCTATTTTGCTAGAATTTTCCAAAAACTTCGTATCTTTGCAATGGCTTTATGCAAGATAAGCTGTTTATAAAATCATCAAACGTAGAATTATGGAAAGAAAAAGTTATTCTATAGATATAAATCGCATTGCACAATATGCCATGTATGCATATTGCATTTTCGCATTGTTTTCGCTGGCATTTTCTGTTTGCAGACAAGCGGGCTTATCCTTCAGAACAAGTCCCATCCTGATTCCAATAAGTCCCATCCTGGTTACCATCAAGCAACTGGTCTTGCAGCTCGCCCCTATAGCTTTATGGGGAATATTCCGCTACACGCTACCGGCAGGCGTAAAATTGCTACGACGCTGCAGCGAGTTGATGGTACTTTACTATGTGCTCTCATTCATCCTGGGCCAATGCTTCAATCTTCATCTCGTAACGATGATGCAGAACGGACAGATTACCCAAATGGCTTCCATACTCACCTGGACAAAAAGCACGATGGGTCTGATTTCCGTCATCGCCTCCCTGATAGCCGGCTGCCATCTGTACAGCAAGCACAGAGGTAACATGCGCAAACTGGGCTTAGCCCTTATCCTGGTTTTCATGGTATGGCTGATATGCTCGAATCTACTCCCTGTAGCAGTGTTTTATCTGGCAGGTAACACCCAGCAGGCAGCCTTCACCAGCGTGAATATCATCAGTATGATAACCACGACATCGGCTTATATATACGCCTATTACATGATGTATCGGGCGATAAAAACTATAGGATGTATCGGGCAATAAAACCAAATAAATACAGATTCTCGGATATACAGATTACAGAATGTGTTATCAGTTTTACAGAAAGAAAATTTGCAATGCACTGCAAATTTTACTCAGAAACACAAGAAATTTGCAATACACTGCAAATTTCTTGAAAAAGTTTCGTATATTTGCAGCGCATTTCATTTTTAGCAATCAAGATAGAATGCAAAATGAATAGCAAAGTGAATAAATAGAACATAAAGAGAATATGATAGAGCGCAAAGAATACATGAATCTCCTGGAGAAATGGAGAGACAAGAAGGCCATCAAGGTAGTAACAGGCATACGACGCTGTGGCAAGTCATCGCTGCTGAGGATGTTTAGGGAGAAACTTCTCTCGGACGGAGTATCCGAAGAACAAGTACAGGACCTCAACTTCGAGGATCTCGACAACGAACCGTTCCTCGACTATAAAATTTTGTACGCGCACGTAAAGCAGAACCTGTGCCCAGACAAGATGAACTATCTCTTCTTTGACGAGATACAGATGGTGGAAAATTTCCAGAAAGTGATAGACAGCCTGTTCCTGCTAGACAACGTAGACATTTACGTTACTGGCAGCAATGCCTACCTGCTCTCTGGCGAAATAGCCACCCTGCTCACCGGAAGATACATCGAAATCAAGCTCTTCCCTTTCTCCTTCCGAGAATTCATGCAGACGCAGCCTGCCCATACTTCCCGAGAGCTCGCCTATCGCCAATACATCGAACTGGGTTCCTTCCCATACATTCCCCAAATCAGCCAAGACCGAGAGATGGTGCGTGAATACCTGTCAGGTCTCTACAACACCATCGTACTGAAAGACGTGGTGAGCCGCAAGAAGATAACCGATGTGATGATGTTGCAAAGTGTGGTAAGATTCCTTGCTGACAATATAGGCAACATATCCGTAATCAAGCGCATCAGCGATACCATGACCTCGCTGGGAAGAAAGACTACATCTCATACGATAGAAAACTACGTCTCTGCCCTCACCGACAGCTATATCTTCTACCCTGTGCAGAGATATGATGCCAAGGGTAAGCAGCTATTGAAGACTGGACAGAAGCTTTATCTTGCCGACGTAGGTCTGCGCCAAGTCATCAATGGCACCAAAGGTGGCGACTTGGGGCACGTACTGGAGAACATCGTGTATCTGGAACTAGCACGACGAGGCGGAGAAATCTATGTAGGCAAAGCCGGTGATGCAGAAATAGACTTCGTGGTAATCATTGGTGAACACAAGGCATACTATCAGGTATCGCTCAGCGTAAGGGATGAGACCACGATGCAGAGAGAATTGGCACCCCTGAAGTCCATCTCCGACAATTTTCCAAAATATCTGCTCACCCTGGACAACGACCCCGTCCAGTTTCATGATGGAATCAAGCAAGAATATGTGCTCGACTGGCTTATGGAATGCTATGATTCGCCTAAAAAATAAGACTCACACAGAAAAACAATGATGGAAAAGAATCAGATTTTTGAAAATATCATGAGCCGTACATCGGTGAGAAGCTATACAGACATGACACCGCTCGCCATCGTGGTTTGCGGATACCTGGACAAGACGCTGGAAGGCACAGAGCAGAAGTTCTGGATTCAAGACTGTTCGGCAGCCACGAAGAACATTCTGCTGATGGCTCACGGCCTGGGACTCGGCGGTGTATGGACAGCCCTCTATCCTCTGAAAGAACGATACGAGGGAATACAGCAACTGCTGCATCTGCCCAAGACGATGATTCCGCTCAACACCCTCATCATCGGATATCCGAAGAATCAGGCGGAAGCAAAGGATAAGTGTAAAGAGGAGAATATTTCCTATAATAAATGGATGGAGAAAAATTCATAATACTAGAAAAAAAGACAGAAAAAAGTTATAAAAAACTCCGTTTCTGAGTTTTCAAGACATCAGGAACGGAGTTCAAACACTAATCCTCGAACAGTTTATGAAATTCAACGGCATCCATAAATTGATAATTTGGATTATTTCCTACATTTCTTCTAAGCCTATTTAAATTGGAAGGAGTTGTAGCTTTCTTTGTCAGCAAAACATAGAAACTGTTATCAAAAGAATAGTTAGAAGTAACCATTGCCTTTGATTCACTAACCTTTTTTGCTATCTCCTTTGAATCCAAATTCCTGGTATTGCTTAGTCGGAATTTTGCATCGGTCAAAAGTAATCTCTTATCATTCACATGCAATAGCATATCTGCAGAAGATTTCTTATCAGCATGATGTTTTTGAGAAATTCGTCTCTGAACATCATCAAGTTCTATTGCCTTATCTGTGTCAGAGAAAAGATTTTCTGAATTTGGGCATCCCTCCTGCTTCAACAAATGATGCAAGCCGACTAAATCTTTTGCTGTCCAACAATCAATCTTGATTCCCTGATAATTGCCAATCTTAAATTTCGCCATAGTTCTCTACGTATTTCAGAAGAGTATCAAAAGATTTATTGAATGATTCAAATACAGGTTCGATGTCACAACCCAAATTCTTATAGTAGAACGAATCTGTACCTTCACTTTGCTCTGCCAGATAAAAGCGAGTAGTATTCAACAAGCCCTCTTTTTCAGAGATATACCTGATAGCCGATACCATATCGGGATTGTGACTCGTGATGAGTATCTTGGTTCCAAATGTTTTGTTGATGCGAACAAGAAGATGCGCCAACTCAACCACCCATTGTGGATGAAGATTTGTTTCAGGCTCATCAATCTCCAACAAAGTGTTTTCTGTCAGCCACCCGTTTTCTATCAGACGAAGCATATAAACCAGCGGTTTGAATCCCGATGCTATATCTTCAATTCTAATATCCTTACCATTGTTGCTGTGATAAACTAAATCAACAGCATCGAAATTTTCCTTTTCTACAATAGAACCATCTATCATTTTATTAATCGAATGAAGTAATTCCTGTTTGCCGGTAATCTCACTTCCTTTTTCATTTACGTGAACCACTTTATGTGCCAAGGAAGTCATCAGAACCCTATCTGATTGACGAAGAGAAATAGCTGCTGGTGTTCCTATATATATGGCATTATTTAAACTATATATCTTTCCAAGTCTATCAACAAGCAATTCCACTTCATCTTCCTTAAAGCTTATGCTGGCAGGGAAGCCATCCTTTTCCCGATATACAGAAGCGATTTTCTCTTTCAAGTAACTGATGGGACGATTTTTTTTGTTGTTTTCATATTTCTGAAGATATTCAGAAAACAACTGAATGGAATTTCGTTCTATATCCTCATGAACATGATTTTGTTCAGTAATCCCAAAAAGATTAAGCACTCGACGCATCTGCTGAGGATTCTGCTCTTTCTGAAGAAAGTTAACCAGCATGTCATCAAGTGAACCAATCGCTCTTTTATAATAAAAATCGAGCTTCTCCACACCACCATTACTCAATGTTACCATTGTCATTAATGATAAGGTATGATCAAAAAATCGTTTTTTATCATCATCCAGATAATTTGAGATATCATCCAGCACATTAGAATATTTCTCTAATGATTTGATAATCACATCTCTGAAATCAGAGAAAAAGAAGCTGTCTAACACTGACAATGTATTAACGATATAATACAACCAACGGGACATAGTGCTTTTTCCACAGCCATTGCTACCCACGATAACTGTGATACCCTCTATTTCGATATCAGCATGCCCTATAGCATGATAATTGTCTATATTAAAATTATACTTGCTCATTATTCAAACTATTTTAATGCAAATATACGATGTTTTTGTGTAACCTCCAAATTTTCATAGCACTTTTTACTGCCAAGGGTTAATAAAAGCCAGATTCCTATCATGAATATAAGTATAAAAGACTTAAAATGAGAGAATTTATTTTGGAAATCTAGATTTTATCCCTAATTTTGCACATCAAAAAATTCATAATAAAGAAAAAGTATGAATATCAAGGAGAATTATCAACAATATGTAAGCCGATACGCTGCTGAGGTGGCTGCCCTGAAGCGTAAGAATACGGGATTTATAACGGGCGAGCTGCTGGCTTTTGGCGGCATTCTCGCCTTCCTGATCTGCTATTTCGCATTGGATGGGGATACGCAGAACTATCTGATGGGGGCGGCGTTGTGCCTGATTGCCTATCTGGGAATCAGACGACTTGACGACAAGAACAAGGAGAAGATAGAGCATCTTTCGGCATTGCTCAAGGTTTATCAGGATGAAATCAAGGCTTTGGAGGGCGATTTCTCGCCTTTCGAAACGGGCGATTCCTATCAGAATCCGCAGCATCCTTATTCCTTCGACCTCGATGTTTTCGGCAAGAGTTCGCTTTTCAACCGCATCTGCCGAACCATCACATCGGGCGGTTCAGAGGCGCTCGCCAGGAATCTTACCCGGGAAACACCTTTGGGCATGGAGGATATCAAAAGAAGAAGGGATTTGCAGAAGGAATTGGCGGGAGAAGGCGAAAACTGGCGAATGGAATTCCTGGCACTTGGCGAAAAGAACAGAAGCCAAACTGCGGATGGCAAAATGGTGAATGGCAAGACGAAGAAGATTGATTCTGCTGCGGTGGTGGATGCGATGCAGAAGGTTTCGAAGATGGAGGTGCCGGCATGGTTTGGGTCTCCGGTTTCGCTCGTCATCGGATGGCTGCTGATTATCGGAGTCATCGGTTCCGTGATTTTATCGATATGCGATATGGTTTCGGTGGATTTCGCCTTGTGGTGGGTGTTGGTTCAATACATGGTGGTGTTCTTCGTCTGCAAGCAGACACTTGATAAGATAGACAGCAATGGCGGCAAACTTCGCCATCAGCTCATCGCCTATGCCCAGATACTCCAGCTTATCAACAGGCGCAATTTCCATAGCGAATCAGGCAAGGAGATGCAGAATTCCCTGGCAGATGCCCTGCCTTCCTTTGCCCAACTGGAAAAGATATTGAAGAGGTATGACAGAAGAGGCAACTTCCTGGGTCTTTTCTTCACCGATGCCTTCATGCTGAGCGATTTCTTCCTGGTTCGCAGTTTCCTGAAATGGAAGAATACCTATATGGTGAAAATGGAGGAATGGATGCATATCATCAGTGAGATGGATGCGATGGTTTCGATGGCGGATTTCAGATATAATCATCCGGAGGCGGAAGAGGCGGAATTTATTTCAGGAAGTCCGGAAATCGTGTTCGAGGGAAAGAATCTCTATCATCCTTTCCTGGGTGCCAAGGCGGTGAAGAACGATTTCACCATCAAGGATGACAACTATTATATCATCACCGGAGCCAATATGGCAGGAAAGAGTACCTTCCTGCGTTCGCTGGGCGTGAACTATATCCTGGCAATGGCGGGTATGCCGGTATTTGCGGATCAGCTGAAGATTTCCCGTTTCAGATTGTTCTCGAGTATGAGAACCACCGATGATTTGACGCATGGCATCTCTTACTTTAATGCTGAGCTGATAAGACTGGAGGAGCTGCTGAAGTTCTGCAGGGAAAGTGCTGAGGGAAAGTGCCGCAAGAAAAGTGGAGAAGACAATAAGGAGCCACTCCGAACGCTGATTATTCTGGATGAGATTCTGAAGGGAACGAATTCGTTGGATAAGCTGAATGGTTCGAGAAAGTTCCTCGAAGCCATTGCCAAGCAGCCGGTGAGCGGCATCATCGCTACCCACGATCTGGAGCTCTCCAAGATGGAGAATGATGCATCAGGAAAATTCCACAATTATTGTTTCGAGATAGATTTGGGCACGGATGTTACCTATACTTATAAGATACAGAAGGGTGTGGCAAGAAACCAGAATGCCACCTTCTTACTGAATAAGATTCTGGAGAAATATTAGAATAAAAAGAGAAACTCCCGATAGTTTGATCAGTTTCAAATTATCGGGAGTTTTCCTTTTAAAGAATACATTATAGCTCCACGCTATCCAGGCGGATTTTGAGCAAGCCGGCTGGTACCTTTACCATTACCTCTTCACCTGCCTTCTTACCCAGAAGGGCCTTGGCGATAGGCGACTTGATGGAAATCTTGCCACTATGCAAATCAGCCTCGTGAGGATTTACTATGGTATAATTCATGCTGCACTTGTTGGCGAGATTGGTAATCTTAATCTTGCTCAACAAGCCAACGGTATCGCTCTTCAGGCGAGACTTGTCGATGACACGGGCATTCTCCAAGACCTTCTGCTTGAAGCTGATGCGGCTCAAAAGCTTGCCCTGCTCACGCTTGGCTGCATGATACTCGAAATTCTCACTGAGGTCGCCCTTATCGCGGGCCTCAGCTATCGCATCGCGAACGGCTGGCAACTCTACGTTAACCATGTGTTGAAGTTCGGCCACGAGTTCATCGTAACCTTCCTGAGACATATATTCCATTTTCTGATAATCTTAATGAATGATGTTTTTAATTTTCGGGGTGCAAAGTTACTAGTAATTCATGAAAACACCAAACATTTTTGATAAAAAGTAAATAAAAAAGAGAAGATGTGCAGCCATGACAGACAACACATCTTCTCCTTGAATATATCATTATCCCCAAACTTCTTCTGAAATCTCTCTCACCAGATCTATCTTTGCCCACTGCTCAGCATCGGTCAGTTTATTACCAATCTCGCAAGAGGCGAAACCGCATTGAGGACTGAGACTTAGCCGATCGAGGGGGATATATCTGGCTGCTTCGTGGATGCGGTCGATAACCATAGCCTTATCCTCCAGCACAGGAGATTTAGAGGTTACCAAACCCAGAACCACCTTCTTGCCATCAGCCACATACTTCAACGGCTCGAAACCACCCGAACGCTCATCGTCATACTCCAGATAGAAGGTATCTACATCCTCATGAGCAAAAAGATAAGGAGCCACGGCATCGTAGGCACCCTTGGTGGCATAGCAGGAATGATAATTGCCGCGGCATACGTGGGTGTTGATAGTCAACCCCTCAGGTTTGCCCTCGATGACAAGATTGTTCACCTTCAGATATTGCAGGGCTTCCTGCTCAAGGGTGAAACCTGTGCCCACCTTAGCCTTCCAGTAATCGCTATCCACAATCATTCCCCAGGTGCAGTCATCCAGCTGGACGGTACGGCAACCGGCTGCATAAATCTCCTGGAAGAAGGTGCGGTAAGCCTGAGTAATATCCTCAATCAGTTGGGTGGTGTTAGGATAGAACTTGCGGGTATTCTCGGCATTCTTGCCACGGAACAGTTCGGCAAGGAACTGAGCCGGAGCAGGAACCGTCTGCTTTGCCTCGAAGATATATTCGCCATTGACATCCTTCTCCTCGAACTGCTTTACAAAAAGGAAATCCCTGATAAAAGGATGATTCTCGCCGGTAATCTTACCGGTCAGTTGGATAGAACCCCTGGTTGTCTCCTCGCCATGAAACTGGTAGCCATGCTCCAGTTCGATATGCTCAACGCCATTGAATCCCCACATAAAGTCGAGATGCCAATAGCTGCGGCGGAACTCGCCATCGGTGATATAAGGCAGGCGATGCGCCTTCTGCTGACTGATGACCTCAGTAATCAGCCGGTCTTCTACGGCGCGAAGGTCGATGGCAGAAATCTTGCCATCAGCAAACTTAGCTCTTGCTTCCTTCAACTCTGCAGGGCGCAAATAGCTGCCCACTGCCTCAAAATGTATATTTCTTACGTTGCTCATATTTTTATCTCCTTATTATTATTTGATGTGAATGACTCTTTATCCTGTCATTACCGATGAATGACGCTTTGCATCCGGAATTGCGGGTGCAAAGGTAAGAAGAAGAATTTTATTTGCCAAATATTCTCCGTAATTCAGAAAAATATACTATCTTTGCAGCGAATTAAGCAAATCAGCAGAATATTATTCTGTAAGAATCAGTAAAAACAGAAATAAAGGAACAATGACAACAGAAGAAAAACTTGATGAAACAGACATCAGAATACTGAAGTTACTGCAGCAGAATTCCCGACTCACCGTCAAGGAGCTTGCTGCAAGAGTACACCTCTCCCCTTCTCCCACCTTCGAGCGGCAGAAGCGGCTGGAACGCGAGGGATACATCCAGCGATATGGAGCCATCGTAGACCATCACAAGTTGGGGCACAACGTAATCGTGCTCTGCAATATCCGGCTCAAGCAGCATACCCATGACCTGATTCAGCAATTCATGGATACCGTGCAGACCATCGACCAGATAACGGAATGCTACAACACCACCGGCGATTATGACTTCCAGATCAAGGTATACGCCCGGGATATGAAAGCCTATCAGGACTTCATGCTCAACACGCTGGGAAACATCGACTGCATCGGAAGTCTGCACAGCATCATCGTGATTGGAGAAATCAAGGATTCGCATTATATTCCCGTAGCAAAATAAGGAGAAACGTGATGAAAGCAAAAAATATATTGATGATATGCCTGTTTATTTCCGGACTTTTCTGCCTCCCATCCAAGGCACAGCAGCCTGGAGAAAACGTCAGTTCTCAAACCATCAGAAAATTGGGCGAGAAGCATTTCTTCTCCATCTCCACTATTCCTGATGATATCTTCCGCCTGATGCAGGGCAAGACATACAAGAAGAACTGTACCGTGGCAAGAAGCGAACTGAGATACATAAGATGCCTGCACGTAGACAAGGACGGCAGAAACATCGTAGGAGAGATGGTGGTGAACAGGGCGATAGCCACAGATGTGCTCGATATTCTGAAAAAGCTCTACGAGGCAAAATATCCGATAGAACGGATGAGACTCATTGACTACTGGGATGCCGACGATGAAAGGGCGATGAGAGCCAACAACTCCTCCAGCTTCAACTTCCGCTTCATCTCACATACCCATACGGTATCGAAGCACGGAAGGGGACTGGCCGTAGACATCAACACCCTCTACAATCCTTACCACAAACGACTGAAGAACGGCAAGGAAGTGGTGGAGCCTGCCACCGCCCGTCCCTATCTGGACCGCAGCAAGAACCACGCTTATATAATAAAGAAAGGCGACCTCTGCTACCGGCTTTTCAAGGCAAAAGGATTCAGATGGGGAGGTGACTGGAAACACAGCAAAGATTACCAGCACTTCGAAAAATAGAAATGCAGGAAAGAACAGCCAGCAAGGAAAGGACATAAAAAAAGACTATGCCTATGTTACATCATTTCTTTAGTAACTATGGCATAGTCTTTTATTATCCTAACGATCTTTTTTATATGTAACACTAATTTAATTCACCTGTTACAGCCTTTTTATAATACATTGTAACTAGCTGTACCAGACAGAATTATATTCTCTACGTTCATCGTCCTCATTATAGAGGTTCTCATATTCAAGGTTCATAGCCTCGAATGATTCCAGTGTCTGTTTCATAATAACTCCTCCTCTATTTATTAAGTTCAACTTTTAATATGGCAAAATTACTAAAAAAACAGACTTCTGATGTCAATATTTCAGAAAACTTTTGTATTTTTGCACCATCTCTGCACATCAGGGGCAAAAAGTGCAAAAAACAGCTCTGTTCAAGAGCCATGCAAGATAAAAAACAAGAAACAAGATGAAGATATTACATACTTTACGACTCGACAGAATGAAGTGGCGCCACTGGGTACTGCTGCTGTTGCTCATCCTCGTCACCCTTACCAAGATGATTCCTCTCTGGGGAGTTATCTACACCTACCATGTTTATCCCGTTATCGGCACCCTTCTCTCGCCCATCTCGGGCATCTTTCCCTTTGCCGTGGGTGATATTTTCATAGCTCTCAGCATCGCCTGGGTCACCCTCTATCCTATCTACGAGATGGGATTACGGAAGAAACTCGCCCGTCGGTTTATCTTTCTTGCTGCCAAGAGCGGCGGCTATCCGAAGAAAAAGGTGGTCTTCGGGAGGGTAATTGAATATCTGCTGTGGGTATATGTATGGTTTTATGCTGCTTGGGGACTGAACTATTCGCAGCCCGTTATCTATTATAGAGTAGGCATGCAGCCTGCTGAGTTTTCGAAAGAGAAGTTCAGGAAATTCGCCTACCAGTATGCTGACAGCCTCAACCTTTTGAGTGAAGAACGGAGAGGGAAGAGTGAAAAATTCAATTGTATTGTGGATGATAAACTGAAGAATCGGGTGCGGAATGCGGTTCTGAAGGAATATAACAAGATAGGCTATCGGGAGGGCATCAATCCGCCTTTCAACCAGCATCCACATGCCAAGACGATGGTGTTCACGCCCCTCAGTTCGATGTCGGGTGTAACCGGCAGCATGGGACCGTTCTTCTGCGAATTTACGCTGAACGGCGATATTCTTGCGCACGATTATCCGGCTACCTATGCCCATGAATTTGCTCATTTCCTGGGCATTGCCAACGAAGGAGAGGCGAATTTCTACAGTTATCTCGTCTGTACGGCATCACAGGATAAGGCGGTGAAATTCAGCGGATATTACCACATTCTGCCCCATGTATTATATAATGTATTCGATATTCTCGGCGAAAAGGAAGGTGAGAAATATCTGAAACATATCCGGCCAGAGATAATCAGGCTGCTGAAAAGCGACCGCCAATACTGGCAGGGCAAAAGATGCAAGGCACTGGATGCTGCCCAGGATTTCTTCTTCGAACTCTATCTGAGAGGCAACCATGTAGAAGGCGGCAGAAAGAGCTATGCCGGCGTCATCGGTCTGATTCTGGCTTGGGAGAACAAGCAGGAAAAATCTCTTATGAAAAGATGATAGAAATAATTACATGAGAAAGAAAAGACGATTGGCGCGCGCTCTTGCACCAATCGTCGTTCGCATATATTTGAATATAGAAAGTAATCTTTTTTCCTTGTATAAGAGGACTAATATATTATTACGCTAAACATTTCTGCCGTTTTTTACTTCTGCTGTGCAGGTCCATGCATTCTTCTCGGACCTGGTCTTCCATCCTTACCCATTCCCTTGCGCGGACCTTTCTGGGCAAAGCGCTTCATCATCTGTCGCTCCAGTTCGTAAACACGCTGAATCTGCTGCTGGCTCAGGAACTGTGAATACTTCTTGTAGTATTTCTGACGGATGTTGAGAATCTTCTCGCTCATCTCGAAACGCTGCTTGATTTCCTGTGCAGTCTGAGCATCCGTTTTCATTTCGCCCTTCTTGTGATGAGGGCGAGGACCTAAAGCCCATACCTCTTTCTGATAATCAGTATAGGTCTCGATAAACTTAGCGTTGGTCTTTTCATCAAGCCCCAAATTACGAGAGATGTACTGAGCCTGCTTTTCTGCCAACTGTTCACGACTGAGGCGCTGCTTCTGGTTAGGCGCCTGTGCACATACACTTGTAGTAACCGTCATCATGGCGATGACCATCATTAAAATACTCAAAATTCGTTTCATAACTCTATCATTTTAAATTATTATTGAATCCGTTTAATTGTTGAGGAACACATCCTCCTGATATACAGAGAGAAGATAAGCCTGATCGGCAGAAGACAGCTGAGCGAAAGCCTGATCTACCTCCTGTATTCCGTTATTCACCTGTGAAGGTTGAGAAGAAGAGGCTGAGAAATCGATGTTGAGTACCAGGAGTACTGCCACCGATGCAGCCACAGCTATTGCAGCCGTCCAGATCACCTTCATCAGAGGTCGCTTCTTCGGCTGTATCCTGACAGATTTCGGTTTGTCATCCTTCACCTGTTCCAGGATATTGGCTTCCATCTCCTTGAAGAATCCTTCTGGCGTTGAGTAAGGCATCCGCTTACCCACCTGGTCGAAGTTGAACTTCCCGGTTTTATTGAAATCAAAATTTGTATCCATATTCTTTTCCATTTTGAATAACCATTAAAAACTCACAGAACTCTCACTTAATCGTTCGAATTCATGTACTTGATAATTTTCTCTTTGGCAACATGATAGCTTGCCTTGATACTGGCTGGCGTGGAATCAGCGACCTTCGCTATTTCGTCGAACCCGAGTTCATCGTAATATCTCATATTGAATGCCAGCTGCTGCTTAGGCGGAAGCGAGAGAATCGCTTTCTGCAGTTTTACTGCCACCTTATCATCGAAGTCGATATAATTATCTGCTGGGATGAGACTGACGCCCGTTGAATCTGATTCCAGAGAAACTTCTTTCTGTTTCCGTTTGCTGATGAGCCGCAGGGCCTCGTTGGTAGCGATGCGGTAAATCCAACTTCTCAGTGAGCAGTCGCCCCGATATTGATTGAACGAGCGATAGATTCTCACAAAAGTTTCCTGCGAAGCATCCTGTGCATCATCATGCGAAACCACCAATCGGCGTATGTGCCAGTAAACCGGTTCCTGATACTTCATCATCAGCATTCTGAATCCGTTCTCCGGGCATTCCTTCAGCGTATCCACTATGCCATTGTCATTTATACTCATATTCGTTTATTTTCATGAACGTTACGATTATATGACCATTTAAAAAGGGAAAAGTAAAAAGGCGGGATGCATTTTTTTCGATACCAGCTTAATTTTTCCTCCTTTTTTCTCTTTTAATATTATAGAGAAGAGAAAAAAGGGAGCTATTTCTCCGCTTTCTCAAAGAAAAAGTATATATTTGCAATCGAATTGCGGATATCAAAAAGATATATCGATATGAAGAAAGAAAAGAATTTTTCAGAAACTGATTTTCAGAAGAAGAAGGCATTGGAAAGCTTATCGGACGATGAGATTCTGCAGGGCTTCAAGGATGCCGAGCATGATGGCTTCGAGAATATGCTATGAGGAAGCGGCTGAAGAAAGTAACACATTAAATAATAGTAATATGGAAGATATGAAGAAGGGAAGAATCACTCCTAGCTGGATTGATTCATTAAAGGAGAACGAGATTTTTGTGTTTGGCAGCAATCTGGCTGGCATGCATGGTGGTGGAGCAGCCCGCATTGCCCGCCTGCATTTCGGTGCCGTCATGAGACAGGGCGTAGGCTTGCAGGGGCAGAGTTATGCCATCCCTACGATGCAGGGCGGCGTGGAAACCATTCGTCCATACGTGGAGGAATTCCTTGATTTTGCCAATCGTCATCCCGAGCTACATTTTCTGGTAACCCCAATAGGTTGCGGCATCGCCGGTTTCGAAGCCGAAGACATCGCCCCATTGTTCGAGAAGGCAAAGGAGATGAAGAACATCAGCTTGCCGGAGAGTTTCTGGGAAGTGATAGAGTAAAGTTATAGATTATTAGCAGCTTATGTTAGGAGCAATGATAGGAGATATTGCTGGCTCAAAATATGAGTTCAACAATACGTTTGATTATGATTTCGAAATGTTCGGCGAGGGATGCGACTTCACTGATGATACCATTTGTACGGTGGCGATAGCTGATGCGATATTGAACGGACGAAGCTATCAGGAAAGTCTGCTGGATTGGTGCCGCCGCTATCCTTCTCCAAAAGGAGCGTATGGCGGAAGATTCGCGGGGTGGATTCGTTCTCTTGATCCGCAGCCATATAATATTTTGGCAATGGTTCGGCAATGCGAGTATCACCGGTGGCTTGGCTATTCGATGACCTGTCGCAGGTTTTGGAAGAGGCAGAGAAGACGGCTCTTCCTACTCATAACCACCCCGAAGGAATCAAGGGAGCCAAAGCCGTGGCTCATGCCATCTGGCATTTCCGCAAGAGCAAGGAAAGCCATCTGCCAGATGATGAAGCAATGAAAGCCTTCAAGGATATCGCCCGCAGCTATTACGAGGATTTCGATACGCGAGATTATCCGAAGGGCAAGTTCGATGAAACCTGCATGGATGCCGTGCCATTATCTTTCTATCTCCTCTCGCAAGCCTCATCCTTCGAAGATGCTATCCGCCTAGCCATATCTCATGGCGGTGATAGCGATACCATCGGAGCCATCGTTGGCTCCATCGCCGAAGCCCGCTTCGGTATTCCGCAAGAAATAAAAGAGAAGGCTATGAACTATCTCTCTAAGGACATGACAAGAATATACCAACAATTTAAAGCCAACAATGAAATAAAGAAAATAGATAAAAAATACAAGAAATAGTTGTTCGCAAGCGAAACTTTCTTACCGACTTTCATCGCCAAAACACATTAAATGCTCTTAAGGAGGTTAAGGAAATGCTAAACCATTCATATACCAGAGAACAAAAATTGGAGCAGATTGAAAAGATTCATGCTCAGAGCCAACGCAATAAATAAAGCCCTCAACATTATAAATAAAGACATAGGTATAAGTGCTCAATGTACTTGTACCTATGCTTTCATTTTCTAAAATCTCTTATTAAGGAATTCAGCTAATCACTCATATTAGCAAATGGCCGTTTTCCCTCATGGCTCAATTTAAACGCTTGAATCATTCGCCGCTCAACCATCCTTGAATTTTCCAAAGTCTCTGCCCAGCAAATCACAAAATCATCAACATCTGTCATTTGCCAAATCGCTCTTCCTCCTCCATGCGAAGCTCGCTTTCCTTGACCAAACCTCATGTATGAACGCAAACGACTTCTCATATTCGTTGATTTTCCTATATACAAAATACAGGTTCCGTTAACATATTGTTCTTGTAAATAAGATAGTGAATAACAAGGAGAATCATTTGGAACTTTCACATAACCTCCTAAACTAGAAATACTAAATATCGGTTGTTGGTTATTCCTCCTCAACACTAGGTACACACCATTAGAAGAAGGGACTTCTGAACAACTCTCTTTTAATTCACGAATGGTTTTAAACCCTTTGAATTGCAACGTACAATCCAATACTTTTGATATTTCAGCAACCATATCTACATTATTTTTATTATAGTGATAACTTTTGCTTGCACTATTTGCTTTTACTGTGTTATTGTTCAAAAAGACATCATCTATAAAAGCGCCAAAAGCACCCAAGAGCATTATAAATATGTACACCAAGTAAAAGCAACAATTCAGCCTTTGTTATATCATCATATCTTATACCATAATATATTACAGATAAAGGCAATATTACAGAATAAGTCCATAATATTTTATTATACCATTTTCTAGAAAATGCATATTTTCCACCTTCATTTGGATGGAAAATCAAATATAATCCCACAAAAGGGAATAGCATTAATCTTAATAGGCAACCACCCATTACAACAGTTTGAATAAACTTGTTTGAAATATTCCAAGAGTATCCATTAATATTTCCCTTTGAATCTTGGTAAACCTTCATATCTCTACCTCCATTTTTTCTGCAAAAATACAAAAAGTTTTAGAATAATCCTATTTTTCTGCTTATTTTTCTCATTTTGAATAGAAGGAAAGAGAAATAATTTGTTTTTTTCGAAAAATAGTCTTAACTTTGCCCCACATTAATAAAGAAAATTATGCAAATGCAAGAATATCAATTGGATTTCGTAACCTATTGCGTTGGCAACTTAGCCGACCGATTGAACATGAGTGCCAGTAAGGTATATAAGATGTTACGGTCAACAGATATCTTAAATGGCTATATGATACCCTGCTACGATGTGCTCCATACTTTCGGCAAGGAGTACATCATGGACGATTTGATTAACTTGTTAAAGAAACGAGGAGCATTGAAATAAGTCAGATGAAATAATATAAGGAGGGACTTTCATGGAAGCAAACAAGACAATACTTCAAATGAAATATGCTCGCATAGTACCTATCTTTGCAGAGCAAACAGGCATTACGTTGGAAGATGCTCTAGATTTCTTTTATACTTCTTCTATTTATCAGATGATGAATGAAGGCATTGCTGATATGCATTGCAGAAGCGATGGATATTTGGCGAATTTAGTAAAAGAAGAGTGGAAAAATAAAATTGCATAGATTCCTAATTCACACTACAGCTTATTCTGCCGAAAGATATGAGAGAAATATCGGCTAGAATAAAGTGTTGCCACTAGGCTCAGCAAAGCTGCTGACTGCAGTCAGCAGACCTGCCGACTAGGCTCGGCAGACCTGCTGAGCCTAGTGGCAACTTCTGAGAAGGTATCTTCTGGAACCCGAGGAGTAATGTCTTTCAACTCACGAAGACGCTTGCATCAACCTATAGAGTTGACTCCTTTATCCCATCGAACCGACTCCGTCATCCAGTAGAACCAACTCATTCTGCTAAATCAACCCTATCTACAACCTTCTCCAGGCAGTTAATCGCTTTGATACTGCTTATCAGAAATCGTGGTCACAATAGCACTCAGCTTCTGCATTTTCTCCCCATTTATTTCCTGCACATAAAAGTTTTTTTGTGAGAAAAGTATCAAAGTATCATTATTTAGAGAAAATAACATTCTAAACATCTGATACATTGCGATATACAAAAATGAGACTTTCGAAATATTTTACAGAAAAGTATCATCGAAGTATCATAAAATTGCAAGAAGTATCATAAATTTCGGCTTTGAGGTAAATTAAAAGGCTAAAAAGAAATATCTACTATTCCAGTTTTATAAAATTAATAGCGTCTACTTTTTCAGAATATAAAGAATGTCAATACAAACTAGGAATAAGAGAAAAGATTGACAACCAGAATTAGGAATAAAAGCACATAAAGTGGTCTGTAAGAGACCATCAAGTGGGCACTAAGGGACCAAGTGTCGGGCATAGAGAGAACAAGCAACGGGCACTCATTGCCCATATAGTAGGCATCGAGTGCCCAAAGTATCGGACGATTTTTGGGCACTTCTCGCAAGTCGGCGGCTTCGATATTATGCATGATGCTTTATGACGATTTTGTGATGGTTTGATGATACTTCTATGGCAATTTCATGATACTTCTATCATATTCATGATACTTCGATGATACTTTTTGTAAAGTAATCCAAAAAGTATCATTCTTGTATATTATTATATATCAGTTATTTATACCATTACTTAGTCCAAAAGATGATACTTTGAGACTTTTTTATAAAAAAACTTTTCCCGTGTACGTATAAACTCGACGCTAAATCTAAAAAGAATCTGATACAATACCTTATAGATACCCCAAAAATTACGTCCCGACGTAGACTTTACTACATGGCGACGTAATCTTTCCTACGTCCCGACGCAGAGATTCCTACATCGCCATGTAATTTCAAGGACAACGGGAAATGAAAGATGTATTGAAACAATTTGCTGGTAAATGCGAAATAAAGCCCAAATAATTTGGTGTTATCGAAGAAAAACTATAACTTTGCCACCAATAGAATTTATCAAACAATATAATTTATGACAAACCATGATTTTTGGATGTCCATCAGTGACATAATCAATGAAGGATTTACATCTGAAGGTCTAGCAAAATTAGATGATTATGCAGAACAATTCAGTACTGGAAAGATCTTATATAAACGATTTTCACCGTCAGAACAGTATGGGTGCTGTGAAGGAGGTAGAATCCATGTTATTGCATCCTTACTCGCGGGAGCAGAAGTTGGCACAGATCAACTCTCTGCGCCAGAAGGCAGTTTCAAAAGAGAGCAGCAACTTGCGAAGATCCAAGAGAAGAGAATTAGCCATGATTGAAGAATTCAAGAAAAGAGAATTGATATAAAACAAAAAAAACAGCACGTGAAATCATGCTGTTTTTTAAAATTCTTATATAATTTAGTTTACTCGCTTGCAAGTAATTCTCTGCTTATACTGAGGTCCTTCCTCTAAGGTAACCTCCAATACAACAGTATCATTTTTGAAGGAAACAACAGTATAAGTTATATCTATATCACCTTTGTTGTCATACAGAATGATTTTATTGCCAGAAACCTCATATTTGTAAGTATAGCTAGATGAATGCCAGTCACCACCATAATACCAATACCATTTGTAGGTTCCATCACCCTTGAAAAGGATTCTCTCACTATCCCCTTCAGGAACATCCTGATCAACCTTAATAAGATTCTCATCCTCTGTATCATCATATCCCCAGCCAGAAATGTGAGTTGTCTGCCACATTCCTATACAATTAGTTTTGATATCATCTTGTGATGGAGCATCGTCATCATCAGATGAACAAGCGGTGAAAGACACCATTGAGAACAAGGCGAAAAGAATCGCCATTAAAGAAAAATGTAACTTTTTCATAAGTTGTGCCCGTTATGCCGATAGCTAAGCTTTTAATGTTATTAAATTAGTGAATCCGATAGATTATAATTGCGAAGCCATCGTTCTCTACATCACCTACGGATACAAAACACGTGGACGAAACCTGTCCACATTGCAGCCGTAGGAAAAGCTGAGGAAAACGACAAGTAACGCCCACGCTATAGCGGACGCTTACTATCTGTCGGTATTCCTGCTTTTTATTGAAGTTTCCTACGTTCCAATGTGCATGACCGAATAGCAAACGCTAATTTAACCATCAAAAAAATAGAAGTCAAACTCTTGCGAGAAATCATTCTGATTGCAAAAGTACAAAAACTTTCTGAATAATCAGCATTTACCATTCACTTTTTTCAAAAAAATCTAGTATAAATCTGTCTTTTTACCACCTTATCCTCGAAAAAATGTATGATTTAACATTCGTTATCATCGAAAAAGTGTGTAATTTTCTTGTTTTTATCATCGAAAAAGTGTATCTTTGCAACATAAACATTTAAATTCCAGTTAGTTATGAAAAGAGAGATATACAAGCAACTCCTGAAATGGAAAGAAAACAAGGACAGAAAGCCCTTGATGTTAAAGTAAAGGCAGAGGAAAAAGTACGTGCGCGTTCCCTGGCACAATTCATCAAAGACAACCCAGGGTTGAAAGGGTTACGTATCTCCATGAAAGGATATGTAGACCAAGAATGGATGGAAAACATCCCTATCATAGCCATTGGCACATATTTTGAGAAATGAATAGCGGCAAGGCTGATAGTATATACAAGGAAATATCATACAAGTTATTATATATTATACATTATAAATAAGGAGATAAGGAGATGAAAGAAGTATTGATAGTAAGCATTGGCAGCTTCTTCGGAGGCGGCATGAGATATTGGATTTCAAAGATGGTGCAATCCTGCACGGTGATTGCCTTTCCGTTCGGAACGATGGCGGTGAATGTGGCGGGATGCCTCATCATCGGGTTTCTCTCGGGATTGAACTGGCGGGAAGGGGGATGGATGTCGCCATCTGCCAAACTGCTGCTCACCACGGGATTCTGCGGAGGATTCACTACCTTCTCTACCTTTATGAACGAGGGGGCAGGACTGATGAAGGAAGAGAATTATGTCTATATGATGCTCTATCTCTTCGGAAGTCTGGCGCTGGGACTTATCGCCGTTCTCGCCGGACATTATCTGGCGAAGATTATCGCATAAAAGACTTCGGAGAACAGAAAGAAGAAGAACCCGGATTGCCGAGCAAGAAGACCGGAGAATGGAAAGAAGAAGAGCCCGGATTATCACATAAAATACTGAAGATAGTATTCCAACAAATGAAGAAATGATGAAAATACTATCTTTTTTATTATTTTATATTTCCAAAATGCCTTAATTACGAAATTTATTCGTAAATTTGCAGAAATAATCTGCATTCGACAATTTGAAAGCAAGCTTTCATCATGCTCGTTTGCTTAATTTTTGCACCAATGAATACATTAGATACAAACAATATAAAATGGAGCGAGAATGTAATTATCGCTGACGCCGACTATATCGACAGAGTGGCTTTCGACCTGATAGTCAACTTCGAACGAATGATTAACCGTCGCATCCAACCAGCCGATATGGCACAATGGGCAGTCTGCATTGCCCTTGACGGAGGTCTGAGAGAGGGCGAGCACGAGACACAGGTTGTGCTTATCCACGACAAACAGTCGATGGCGATGAAGAACTTCCGCCCTGCCAACTATGAGAAAGATCTGAACGCTCAGGCTTTCAAGGATGATAAGCTCGGAGAATTCATCATCTCTTCTTATCCTACAGAGGAGAAGATGGTAGGCAAGGATGACTTCCTCGTAGATGTGGCACGCACCGTATGCAACGCCAAGGAGGTGAAGCGAGTGATGGTAATCCCAAATTCTGAAGATGGAGATGCTTACGACCGACTCCGCGAGATACTCCGTAAGGTAGATGACGATGACAAGCGCATCACACTCTTTGCCATGCAGCCCATGCCAGGCGGCAACTTCAGACAGGAGATTCTCGGTTATTCGCTCATGAATGCCCTGGGAATTTCGGCAAATGAGATAAAGTAAACATTAAACACTTAACATTAAAATAAAAAATGAGTAGAGTACTTATGATTGGCGCAGGTGGCGTGGCTACCGTGGCTGCCTTCAAGATCGTCCAGAACCAGGACGTTTTCACCGAGTTTATGATTGCTAGCCGTCGCAAGGAAAAATGCGATAAGCTGGTTAAGGATATCCATGCCAAGGGCTACAAGATGGATATTCAGACAGCTGAGGTGGATGCCGACGACGTTGAGCAGTTGAAGGCTCTCTTCAATAGCTACAAGCCTGAGCTTGTCATCAACCTAGCTTTGCCTTACCAGGATCTCACTATCATGGATGCCTGTCTGGCTTGCGGTTGCAACTACATGGATACCGCTAACTATGAGCCTAAGGACGAGGCTCACTTCGAGTACTCATGGCAGTGGGCATACAAGGATAAGTTCGAACAGGCTGGTCTCTGCGCTATCCTCGGCTGCGGTTTCGACCCAGGTGTATCAGGCATCTTCACCGCTTATGCAGCCAAGCATCACTTCGATGAGATTGAGGTGCTCGACATCGTGGATTGCAACGCCGGTAACCATCACAAGGCTTTCGCAACCAATTTCAACCCAGAAATCAATATCCGCGAGATTACCCAGAAGGGACTCTGGTATAAGGATGGCGAATGGATTGAAACCGACCCTCTCTCTATCCACAAGCCTCTCACCTACCCTAACATCGGTCCTCGCGAGAGCTATCTGATGCACCACGAGGAGTTGGAGAGTCTGGTGAAGAACTACCCTACCATCAAGGAGGCACGTTTCTGGATGACCTTCGGCCAGCAGTATCTCACCTACCTCGACTGCATCCAGAACCTCGGCATGAGCCGCATCGACGAAATCGAATACGAGGCTCCATTGGCAGACGGTTCTGGCAAGACAGCCAAGGTGAAGATTGTTCCTCTGCAGTTCCTCAAGGCCGTATTGCCTAACCCACAGGATCTCGGCGAGAACTATGACGGCGAAACATCTATCGGTTGCCGCATCCGCGGTAAGAAGGATGGCAAGGAGCGCACCTACTACGTTTATAACAACTGCAAGCACCAGGAGGCTTACAACGAAACCGGTATGCAGGGCGTAAGCTACACCACCGGTGTGCCAGCCATGATTGGTGCCATGATGTTCCTCAAGGGCATCTGGAAGAAACCAGGCGTATGGAACGTAGAGGAGTTCGACCCAGATCCATTCATGGAGCAGTTGAACAAGCAGGGATTGCCATGGCACGAGGTGTTTGATGGCGATTTGGAAATTGACTAAACTTTAAACTAAATAAGATATGGCAAAAGAAATGCAAGAGGGAAAATTGAATCCCAATGAAGGCAAGCTGAAAGCTCTTCAGGCAGCCATGGCTAAGATAGAAAAGGACTTCGGTAAGGGCTCTATCATGAAACTCGGCGATGAGCACGTTGAGAACATCGAAGTTATCCCTACAGGCAGTATCGCTCTCGACAATGCACTGGGCGTAGGCGGTTATCCTAAGGGACGTATCATCGAAATTTACGGTCCGGAATCTTCCGGTAAGACAACATTGGCTATCCATGCCATCGCAGAGGCTCAGAAGGCTGGCGGTATCGCTGCTTTCATTGATGCAGAGCACGCTTTCGACCGTTTCTATGCGGCTAAATTGGGCGTTGATGTTGATAACTTGTGGATTTCACAACCAGATAATGGTGAGCAGGCGTTGCAGATTGCAGACCAGCTGATCAGTTCTGCTGCTGTAGACATCGTAGTTGTTGACTCTGTAGCCGCCTTGACTCCTAAGAAGGAAATCGAAGGCGATATGGGTGACAATGTGGTAGGTCTTCAGGCTCGATTGATGAGTCAGGCTCTCCGCAAGCTCACTTCTACCATCAGCAAGACCAACACTACCTGCATCTTCATCAACCAGTTGCGCGAGAAGATTGGTGTAATGTTCGGTAACCCAGAGACAACCACCGGTGGTAATGCTCTGAAGTTCTATGCATCAGTGCGTTTGGATATCCGCAAGGCAACAGCCATCAAGGACGGCGATGAGGTAGTAGGTAATCTGGTTCGCGTAAAGGTAGTAAAGAACAAGGTGGCTCCTCCTTTCCGCAAGGCAGAGTTCGACATCATGTTTGGCGAAGGCATCAGCCGTGCCGGCGAGGTATTCGGCCTGGCTGTAGCCAACGATATCATCGAAAAGAGCGGCAGCTGGTATAGCTATGGCGGTTCTAAACTCGGACAGGGTGCCGATGCCTGCAAGGCATTGCTCAAGGATAACCCTGAACTTCTCGATGAACTGGAAGCTAAGGTTCGCGAAGCACTTGCTGCTAAGGAACAGAAATAAAGCCAGATAAGGTTTCACACCTTATTATATATAGGAGCTTTATCTGAAAAGAAAGATTTCTCAATCATATTACAGGAATCAAGATAGGGAGAATGCGACATTTTATCGCCTCCCATATCCTGATTCCTTTTATTTTGTCAGCATTATCTGACACCTTGTCAGCCACTTTAAATTTTACAATCCCTTGGCACATGCTTTGTTATGACGGAAAGCGTGAACGCTGAATAGAGAGGTTCCCGACAGATGCATATCTTCGGCAGACTTCCAATAGCCAGCAAGTTCATGAGATAAATAACATATTAATAACGATAAAAATAAAAAAAGATATAATTATGGGAAAAGTAATTGGAATTGACTTGGGTACCACAAACAGTTGTGTTGCCGTTTTCGAAGGTAGCGAACCAGTTGTAATCGCTAACAGTGAAGGTAAGCGTACTACTCCATCAGTAGTAGGTTTCGTTAAGGATGGTGACCGCAAGGTAGGTGATCCTGCTAAGCGTCAGGCCATCACAAACCCTAAGAACACAGTATATTCTATCAAGCGTTTCATGGGTGAGACATACGCTCAGAGCCAGAAAGAGGCTGAGGCAATGCCTTACACAGTAGTAAACGAGGGTGGTTATCCACGTGTTGAAATCGAGGGTCGCAAGTATACTCCACAGGAGATTTCTGCAATGGTTCTCCAGAAGATGAAGAAGACTGCAGAGGATTATCTCGGACAGGAGGTTACAGATGCTGTAATCACAGTTCCTGCTTACTTCTCTGACTCACAGCGTCAGGCTACAAAGGAGGCTGGTCAGATTGCAGGTTTGAACGTTCAGCGTATCGTAAATGAGCCTACAGCCGCAGCTTTGGCTTACGGTGTTGACAAGGCTAACAAGGATATGAAGATTGCCGTATTTGACTTGGGTGGTGGTACATTCGATATCTCTATCCTGGAGTTCGGTGGCGGCGTATTCGAGGTACTTTCTACCAATGGTGATACTCACCTGGGTGGTGATGACTTCGACCAGGTAATCATCAACTGGTTGGCTGATGGCTTCAAGGCTGAAGAAGGCGTAGATCTCCGCAAGGACCCTATGGCTATGCAGCGTTTGAAGGAGGCAGCTGAGAAGGCTAAGATTGAGTTGTCAAGCTCTACATCTACCGAAATCAACTTGCCATACATCACAGCCGTTGACGGTATGCCAAAGCACTTGGTTAAGACTTTGACCCGTGCACAGTTCGAGCAGTTGGCTCACAACCTGATTCAGGCTTGCTTGGTACCTTGCCAGAATGCCGTTCGTGACGCTAAGCTCTCTACATCAGATATCGACGAGGTTATCCTGGTTGGTGGTTCAAGCCGTATTCCAGCCGTTCAGACACTCGTTAAGAACTACTTCGGCAAGGAGCCTTCTAAGGGTGTTAACCCAGATGAGGTTGTTGCAGTAGGTGCAGCTATTCAGGGTGCCATCCTGAACAAGGAAGAGGGTGTTGGTGACATCGTATTGCTCGACGTTACTCCATTGACTCTCGGTATCGAGACTATGGGTGGTGTGATGACTAAGCTCATCGATGCCAATACAACTATCCCTTGCAAGAAGAGCGAGGTATTCTCTACAGCAGCTGATAACCAGACAGAGGTTACCATCCACGTATTGCAGGGTGAGCGCCCAATGGCAGCTCAGAACAAGAGCATCGGCCAGTTCAACCTGACAGGTATCGCTCCAGCTCGCCGTGGTGTTCCTCAGATTGAGGTTACCTTCGATATCGATGCCAACGGTATCTTGAACGTATCAGCTAAGGATAAGGCTACCGGCAAGGAGCAGAGCATCCGCATCGAGGCTTCATCTGGCTTGAGCGAGGACGAGATCAACCGCATGAAGGCTGAGGCAGAGCAGAACGCTGCTGCTGATAAGGCTGAGCGCGAGAAGATTGACAAGATGAACCAGGCTGACAGCATGATCTTCACCACCGAGAACTTCCTGAAGGATAACGGTGATAAGATTCCTGCAGACAAGAAGCCAGGTATCGAGCAGGCTTTGCAGCAGTTGAAGGATGCTCACAAGGCTGGTGATGCTGCAGCTATCGATTCAGCTATCAACAACTTGAACACCGTCATGCAGGCTGCTTCTCAGCAGATGTATCAGGGCGGCCAGCAGGCAGGTCCTCAGGGTGCTCAGGGCGGTCAGCAGGCACAGGGCGGCAATGATGGCGCTCAGGATGTACAAGACGCTGACTTCGAAGAAGTTAAGTAATACAGACTAATATTATAATAAAGGCGTACAATGCTCAGAAATGAGTTTTGTACGCCTTTTTTGTTTCATTATGTTTTTTTATATCCCAATAGTTTGCTAATTCGCTGAAAATTATGTATATTTGCAAATTAAGGGAGAAAAACATCCCCAAAAGAGATAGACAGTTTAGGGTAAATATAAAAGAAAGGAGAACGAGATATGGCAAAGAAGAGACCACAGGTAGCGCTGGTTTATGATTTCGACGGCACACTGTCGCCGGGCAATATGCAGGAGTTTGGATTCATACAGGCTACAGGCAAGACAAAAGACGAGTTCTGGGAGAAAAACAGAAAGTTTGCAGAGGGTAAGGATGCCAACGGCATTTTGACCTATATGTATCTGATGCTCGACGAAGCCAAGAAGAACAATATCTCGCTCACCCGGGAATCTTTTCAGAAATTCGGCAAGGATGTAGAACTGTTCCGCGGCGTAAAACAATGGTTTTCGCTCGTGAATGAATATGGCAACAGTATCGGACTGGACGTAAAGCACTACATCAACTCCTCGGGACTGAAGGAGATGATAGAGGGCACACCTATCGCCCACGAATTTGAGAACATCTACGCCTGCTCCTTTCTCTACAACAAGGAGGGAATCGCCTATTGGCCAGCCGTAGCCGTAGACTATACTACCAAAACGCAATTTCTCTTCAAAATCAACAAGGGTATCAAACAGGTGAGCGACAACAGAAGAGTGAACCAGTATATCCCCGACGAGAAGCGCCCTATCCCTTTCCCCCGAATGATATACTTCGGAGATGGAGAAACCGATGTGCCTTGCATGAAGATGGTAAAGGAACATGGCGGCCACTCGATTGCGGTATATGATAACGAGGATAAACAGAAAACAGCCTGCCAGCTTGTCAAGGAGGGACGGGTAAACTTCATGTGCTCTGCCAACTACAGCAAAGGAAGCGTGATGAATATCATCGTAAAGAGGATATTGGATAAAATCAAAGCCGACTTTGAATTCGACCGCCTGATAGAACTGAACCAGAAGAAGGCATGGAAGTGATTTAAAGGTAAAAGCCCAAAAAGGACAAGAAAGTAAAGGGAGAAAGGGATTCTTTTGTGAATTCCTTGAAACTTTTCTTGGTTTTGTCGAGGATTATGCTTAATTTTGCACACAAAAATAATAATATCAAATCATATTAATGGGAAGAAACAAATACTCAGCAGGAGAAATCAAGGAAATCGGCAAGTTGCTGCGACTCAAAAACGCAGGCAACCGTTTACAACAGAAAATGATACGCCACGACCTTCGCGTGGATTATGAATTCAATATCTCTGACTTCAATGAGCCTGGCAAGGCTTTCGGAGAAGAGGAGTTGCAGGCAGCCATCAAGCGTGGCGCCATTCAGATTCTCGACGATGCCACCATCGAAGCAATGAAGGCAAAACGTGCCCGAGATAAGGCTCACGACGAGGCAGAAAGACAGAAGGAAGCCGTAGCCAGCGGTGAACAGACCGACTGGCAGGAGGCTATGAAGGAGTGGAATGAGTATTACGAAAAGTAAAAAGGTAAAAAGAACATACTGATTACGACATATACTGATTATAAATTATTATGGCAAAAGTATTGATAAAGACATCAGAGGGCGACATCAAGGTGCGCCTCTACGACGAGACACCCCAGCATCGTGACAACTTCTTGAAGTTGGCAAAGGAGGGATATTTCGATGGCACTCTCTTCCATCGTGTCATCAAGGATTTTATGATTCAAGGCGGCGATCCAGACAGCAAAGGCGCTCCTAAAGGCAAGATGCTGGGCACAGGTGGTCCTGACTATACCATCCCTGCCGAGTTCGTTTATCCACAACTTTTCCACAAGCGTGGTGCCTTGAGCGCAGCCCGTTTGGGAGATGAGGTAAACCCAGAACGAGAGAGCAGCGGTAGCCAGTTCTATATTGTATGGGGAAAGACCTACAAGCAGAACGAACTGAAGCAGATGGAAAAGCAGATGGGCATGCAGATGGAACAGAACATCTTCAACCAGCTTGCCAAAGAACATCATGAAGAAATCATGAACTTCCGCCGCAACCGCGACCGTGAGGGGCTGATGAAACTCCAGGATGAACTGGTGGATGAAACCAAGAAGCGCTGCAAGGAGCAGGGCTATCCTAAGTTGACCGAAGAGCAGCAGAAGGCTTACACAGAAATAGGCGGAACACCTTTCCTCGATAATCAATACACCGTTTTCGGTGAAGTGGAGGAAGGACTTGACATCGTAGAGAAGATTCAGAACTGCGAAACATTGCGTGGCGATCGCCCAAAAGAGGATGTTTCTATGCAGATTTCAGTCATCGAAGAATAAGAAATCTCCATAACGCTCCGCCGGACGGTAAATCCGGCGGAACGCCTAATAAAAACCTAAACAAATATTATATAAGTAATAACAACTATTCATTCGTATTACACAAAAAGACAAATCAATATGGAAAAATGAAAAGCAAAATGGTAAAGAGTATCATGATGCTCTTAGCATTGGCTAGTTCTAACTACAGCTATGCTTCGTCATTTTTTATTCCGCCTTCGTCATTCTATCCGCAATATACATACCTGCCAGAATGCAGCAGGCACCTGCCAGGAAGTAAGGAGTAATCTTTTCGTCTAATACCAGAGAGGCGAAAATCATAGTGGTGATAGGGTTGAAATAAACCCAGTTGGTAGCTTTCACGGCTCCCAGCTTAGAGATACACCAGTTCCAGGTAAGGAAACATATCATGGATGCCAAACACCCCAGGAACAGGAGATTCCCCACCACCTGAGGCTTCATAAACACATCCCATGCCGGCCAACCAGGGATGATAAGATAATAAGGCAAGATGGTAAGCACACCGTAGAAGAAGACCTTGCGGGTAATAAAAGCTGCGCCATAATCGCCCGATAACGATTTCATCAGGAGCGAATAGACAGCCCAGCACATACATGCCGTAAACGCCAAGGCATCGCCTACAGGCGACAGATGCAGCACGAATCTGCCATTCAGCACCACGATAATCATACCTACAAAAGCAAGCAGAGAGCCCAACAACTGTATCATGTTGATGCGCGAAGAATGGCGATAAGCCAGACGAACCAACAAGGTAGCAAAGAGCGGACAGGAACATACGATGAGCGAAGTATTGGTCGTTGTGGTATAATTCATCGCCTCGTTCTCACTCAGGAAATAGAGCGAACCGCCCGTTATTCCCAGCATAGCCAGCTTAAACTCATCCTTCCAGCTGTCAGCAAACATCTTCTTATGATTCACCATCAGCATCAGGATGTATGCAATACTGAAACGGAGCGTAAAGATCTGTGCTGGCGAAAGTCCGTTCAGCATCAGCACCTTGGTAGAAACAAAGGTAGTTCCCCAGATGGCTACGGTGATAAAAGCCACAAGATGATATAATAAATTGCTATTATTCTGTTTCATTCTATCTGCTATTTTAAATTTTGCTGCAAAATTATAACTTTTATTCGAAATGAGCAAATTGTAAGCAAGAAAAGCAGAAAAAGACAATAAAAAGAGCGAAATTAGAACAAAAGAAAAAGGTCTTAGGAGTAAGTGCAGGTACGACTTCTCCTAAGACCTTATTATTTATATAGTTAAAAAAATCAAGCCTTATTTTTTCTGGAATACTCTCACGTAATCCACCTCCATCTGAACAGGGAGGGCGCTTTCGTCAACACCCTTCATGCCGCCCCAATCACCGCCCCAAGCCAGGTTGAGGATAACATAGAATGGTTTATTGAAAGGCCATGAACCCACATCATTTTTACCGTCATTGTTGAAATTGAGCAGTTCCTTACCATCCACATAGGTCTTGATATAATCAGGAGTCCACTCCAGGCGATAAACGTGGAAACCGTCTTCAGCACCCGCAGTCAGACGTTCCTTGGTAATCTGGGTTCCCATCACGTGATTAAACTTCTCTGTATGGAGCGAAGAAGAAGTATAGTTAGGATTAACGCCTACCTCTTCCATAATATCAATCTCGCCACATTTAGGCCAAGGATTTGCTCTGAAATCATTGTTGCAAGGCATCATCCAGAAAGCAGGCCATGTGCCCTTACCCTTAGGCAATTTGATGCGAGCTTCGAAGATACCGTAAAGCCAGCCCTGGGTTTCGTGAGCATATACGCGACCCGAATAAATCTTGCCGTTGCTGCCCTTGAAACAGTTGATATAAAGCCGGTTATCAGCAATCTCGGTTACGCGTTTACCATCAGCAGAGCCGTTCGCATAGTTCTGAAGTTCATTGTTCACCCAGCCCGACTTCTGCACCTCATGACGCCAATCGGTACTATTCAACTCAGAGCCTTCATTAAACTCATCATTCCAGACCAGTTTGTACCCCTCAGGAATCACCATTTCGCCCCCTTCAATAGGAGTGACCTGTTTTCCAGCCTGATGCACTGGCACCGATACCTTCTTATCCTCTAATGAAATCTCGACACTTCCGTCAAGAGCTACAGACGATTTATTCTCTTCCACATCTACAGTTACCATACCCATAGCTTTGTTATTACCGCTGGTACTCACTTTAAACCAAGGGTATACATTTGCCGTAGGACCTTCTCCAGGGAAGGATGCTCTCGCCTCCCAGCCTCCTTCAGAAGCCACAATCATGATTTTATAAGTACCGCCCTTTGCAGGAACATCTATGCTCGTAGGAGAGCAGGATATCGTCACCTCTCCATCGCCGTCAGAAGAGCTGCTGCTGCAAGAAAGCAGCATAAGCGAGAGAAGGAAGGAAAATATTTTCAAGAATTTCATGTCATTTAAAATTTAGAAAGGGAGCCACTCCTACTTATTCATAGGAGCAGCTCCTGTATAATTCTATATAAACCTATAAAACCTAAAGCCTATTTCACAATCAAAACGATATCGCAGACAGTTATTTCTGCATCAACAGGCGCGCCAGCGAAGTCCATAACAAGCTTCACTTTCTCCATATCACCTGCCTTACTACCTTGGATAGTCGCATTGTCATAACGAACCACATATTCACCATTAACGTTCTGATACATATCAGCAAACAAATAGCTGTCATCATTACCTGTGTCACACAACTTAAATGTTGCTAAAGGCAACTTAGCTGTAGTAGTAACCTTGCAAGAGAAATCCACCTTCTGACCCATCTTAATAGATATAGGAGCCTCTGTTAATGCCCACTGTGCATGCCATTGTTCAGCTGGAGTTTCAACTGGGATAACAATTGTATGCTTACTGCCCTTATGGGTGATAACCGGAGAACAATCTATAGGTCCCCAACCTGCATCGCCAAACCAATTGGTATTTACAAACGATTGAGCCTCATCCACAGCCTTCCAAAGATTTCCTGCTGTATTGTAATCGAAAGGCACCTTGATTTCCTCTGGTACTTCCGTTCCGTCATCATTGGCATGATCTTTCAATACAAGGCTCTCTATCATGATTTCATCGCCAGCTTTGTTGCCACCAAAATCGAAGACAATCTTCAAGTTTGAGATGTCCACACCGTCGAGGTCAGAGCCGAAGAGACATTTTGGTTCACCTGCCTCCAACTTTATGTCTTTATCCATCAAGATAGCATCATCATCGTCTGTTTGGCAGAGCTTAACCTTCACACCACCATGACCCAAGTTTGATGTCAAGATGACAGAGAAATCGTAGTGCTTGTCAGCAGAAGTAGAGATACCTAAGTTGGTGAAAGGAACCTGAGCTTGCCAACGATCGGTAGTTGCCTCAGGGAGCTTCAATGTATAGCATCCCTTGCTATAGCTACAAACCGGGTCAGCAATTTGGCTCCATCCTGGAGCATAATAGCCAGCAGAAGGTTTTTCAGGGAAGGAAATTTTCTTGAAGAGATTAAACTCACTATCCTCTACGAAACCTGCGAAGCCATTCATCTTGGTTTTCTCCACCGTGAATTGCTTCTTGACGCTCTCCTTGCTAATACCATTGCGATTCTTCACAAAGCACTCCACATCGTATGTTCCCTTCTTACGATAGTACTTGCTCAATGTATAGTCTGAAGAATAAGCACCATCAATTACCCAAATTGGGGTGATGCCCTCTGTTGAGTTAAAACTGAAATTAGCTGTATTGATGTCTTGATCAACACTGATATTGAAGTTGTCAGCATAATCAGCAATGTTAGGCAATTCGCCATTGGCACCGCTAAAATCTTCTGGGGAGCATGCTCCTAGCAGAAAGGCTGCTAGGAATGCAAATGCTGAATGATATAATATCTTTTTCATAATCGTTACCATTTTAATGTATTAGTAATTGTTTTGTACCAATGCTGGGTCTGAGTCAAGCTCAGCCTGTGCGATAGGAATATACTTCTTGGATTCTGTCCAGGAGTTGGTGCGATAGCCGTAGCTGTCTGGTACCAACACGGTAGCAGCCTTGCCTGTGCGAACGAGGTCGAAGTAACGCTTACCCTCGCCTACAAACTCCAAGTGGCGCTCATTGATAACATCATCCAGAGTTACGGCTCCAAGCTCTGCAATTCCTGCTCGACGACGGATTTTATTCACATAATCCTTTGCCAAGCCAGCATCACCACCAGTCTCAAGCAACAGTTCTGCAGCATTGAGATAAGCCTCGGCTACACGATAGAAACGATAGTTGTTGTTATAGTTCAGATTGGTATCGAAACCTGCATCGGCATTGTTCTCAGTAAAAGGACGGTACTTAGCCAACCAAAGACCTGTATCTTGATAGCGCTTATGATAATGCGTATCATCAGCATCACCATCAGTACCCATTCCACGACAATCCCAGCAAGTAGCTGCACGACGAGTGTCATTGTCAGAGTACAAGTCGTATGTTTCCTGTCTTACAGGCAAGAAGCCCCAACCATCGCTGGCTTGCTTCACCCAGCCATCACCACCTGGCCATGCATTAGGTGAAATCAAAGTAGGAAGAATTGTGCCACCGATAGCCAATGGAGAACTCCAACCACGCTCGTTGTTACCATCCTCGTAGTTGATTTCCCAAATTGACTCCTTGCACCATTCACCACTTTCCTTCCAAATGTCGGCGAAATTATCCATCAATCCATATTCGCTCTTGTCGTTAATAATCTCTTGCATATATTGCAATGCCTTTGGATAGCGGGTCTTATCGTTTTGGTACATTACCATTTCGGCATACATCATGTAGCACATCGCCTGAGACATACGACCGCTGTTCTTGTCATCCCAACGCATAGGCAAAACCTTAGAGTCAATGACTGCCTCAAGCTCGGTAATGAGATTATTATACACCTCGTCTGCCTTCAACTGAGGAGCTGTATATGGAATGCTCAAATTCTCAAGATAGAAAGGGATATTTCCGAAGTAATGCCACAAGTTGTTGTAGAAATATACTCGGAGGGCACGTCCCTGCATCTCATAGGAAGCCTTATTTTCTGCGGTGAGATTACCCGCAGCCCAAGGAATATACTTCAAGAGGTCGTTGCAACGCTTGATGCCAGAGTAATCAACTGTCCAAAGTGAACTCAATGTGTTGCTAGCATTCGCCTCAAAGTTAAACAGCATATGCCACTGTTGGTTATCATTTTTGTCACTACCTCCTACCCAGAAGTCATCGCCCATGATTTCGGCATCGATATTAAGAGCATTATACTGTCCCAATCCCCAATCTGGCCAGTGGATAGGGTCATAAGCAGCATTCAAAGCCTCATTGATGTGCTCATCTGTGGTATAATATTCCTCCAGAGGCTCACCCGATGGGTTCTCTACCTCAAGGAAGTTGTCGCTACATGATGTGGTTGCCAAGGTCATACTGGCTGCCATCACACCGAGTGCTATATATTTCATTGTCTTCATAATTGTCAATGTTTTAAGATGTTCTACATTTAGAATGAAAGATTGAAACCGATGGTGTAGGTGCGTGCTTGTGGATAGATACCACGGTCAACACCGAGAGAGGTACCACCAGAAGAAATTTCTGGGTCGAAGCCCCAATACTTTGTCCACGTTATCAAGTTCTCCGCCATCACATAGAAACGTAAACAGCTGATGGAGAGCTTCTGTGTCAAGTTCTTTGGCAAAGTATAACCCAATGAGATATTCTTCACACGGAGATAAGAGCCATCACAAATATAGAGATCTGATACCTGCCAGTTGGTTGCATCACCAGCCTTCAGGATAGGATACTTGTTGGATGTACCCTCACCTGTCCAACGGCTCAGCATCCAAGATGGGAAGTTACCTGAGTAGACATCTGTACGATAAGTGGCATCAAACACCTTGTTGCCTGTCACGCCCTGCAGGAAGAGGTTGAAGTCGAATCCCTTCCACTCAGCACCAAGGTTGAAACCGAAGGTCCACTTTGGTGTGCCGTTACCGATATTGGTACGGTCGTCTGCACTAATCTTACCATCCCCATTCACATCAACGAAGCGGACATCACCTGGTTGTGCATCTGGCATAATCATATTACCATCCTTGTTGACATAAGCCTTCACCTCATCCATGTTCTGGAATACACCAGCGGTCTTATAACCATAGAAATATGGGAAAGGCTGACCATTGCTACCACGGGTGCCACCACCTGAAAGACCTTGGAAGGTATCGAGGTCAATATAACCAGTGTCATTACCAAGGTTGGTCAACTCATTGTGCAAGTAGCTTACATTAGCCTTGGCATTGAAGCGAGCATCAGAAATGTGCCACTTGTAGCCGAGTTCAAACTCAAGACCTGAGTTCTTCATATCACCCACGTTGCCGATAGGCTTTGTCTCACCTACATAACTTGGGATAGGCATGGTAATCAACATACCGTTGGTCTTCTTCACATAGTAATCGGCACTGAATGTCAAGGCACTGCCGAAGAAGCCGAAGTCGAAGCCGATGTCTGTCTGCTCACTTTCCTCCCACTTCAAGTCAGGATTGGCTGTGGCGTTTGCCTTAGAGCCATTAAACTTGGTGGCGTTCTTGCCGAAAAGCACATTGTTACCCATAGAGGTCAGCACTGTGTAGCGGAAATCACCGATATTATCGTTACCATTCTTACCCCAGCTGGCACGGAACTTCAAGTTGCTCAACCAATCGCGAGTGCTCTCCATGAATTTTTCATTCATGATGTTCCATCCAACAGATGCAGATGGGAAAGTACCATACTTATTATTGGTTCCGAAACGGCTTGATCCATCACGACGTACAGTTGCCTGGAACATATACTTCTCATCATAGTTGTAACTGATTCGACCGAAGAGAGAAGAAATGGTATGAACCACATTATTACCACCATATACAGAGTGCTGAATGGTAGGAGTTCCTACAGAGATTATCTTTCCTTCTTCATCAGTAACGATAGTTTGCACATAGTTACCTGTTGCATAGTCGATAGAAGGCTTGTTCACATTCACCAAGTTCCAACGGCTACCACCTAGGTAATCGCTCTTGTTCTTCATGGCACTCTGACCTAACACCACAGCAAAACTATGCTTACCTATGGTCTTGTCGTAAGTCAAAGTATTCTCCACCTGCCAGTTGATACCCTTGCTAGAGCTCTTGGAAGCTGAGGTGTGGGTTTGCTTGTTATTACCAGACAAGTAGTACTTAGAAGCCACATAGCTGTCTGTACCCCAGAAGCTGAGGTCGGCGCTGTAAGTAAAATGATATTTCAAGTTGTCCCACAACTGGAGGTCGATGGAAAACTTAGGCACAAACTTATGTGACCAGTTCTTGGCTGCAGGAATACTCATCATAGCCAATGGGTTGTTCATTTCCTGATAGGTACCAGCCATACCTGGAATTGTATAGTAATTACCATTGGCATCACGAGGAATTTCATAAAAATCACGTGTACCTATTACTTTTCCTTCACTATCATAAACGTTTGGATCTTCCAGTTTGTCATAATAAGACTTTGCTACATTCCCATCTGTAACAGTTGGAGCCAATGTTGGAGCCATATAGAGGGCACTGCCAAGCACAGAGCCAAACTCTGAATTGGTTGAGATACCGGTGCTCTTGACACGTGTATAGGCCATATTGACGGTTACATCGAGCTTATTGAGGAAGTTGCGCTCCTTCGATGCATCCATCACATTATATATATTGTTAGAGCGGAGTGAGAGGCGCTCATAGTTGCTCTGTCCGTAGTTACCGCCTACGATACCCTCCTGCTTGTAATAGCCCATAGAGAGATAGTAGTTGATTTTTTCAGAGGCACCACTGATGCTCACCTCATGATTCTGCACTGGCGCATTGTCATTGAAAACAAGGTTTTGCCAATCAGTACCGAAACCATTAATTGCTTTGCCATTGGAATCTGTCAAGGCATAAGGGTCTGCAAAAACTGGAGCTTGACCGCCGTTTACGGCACGCTCATTCTGAAGGATTGCATAATCGGTAGCGCTGGTTACATCGCGCTTCTTCCATGCGCTCTGCCAGCCGTAAGAGAAGTTATAGTTAATCTGTGCCTTGCCCATCTTACCCTTCTTGGTAGTAACGAGGATAACACCATTGGCTGCACGTGCACCATAAATGGCACCAGAAGCGGCATCCTTCAGCACCTCGATACTCTCGATGTCGCTAGGGTTGAGATAATCCAAGCCACCCTCGATAGGCATGCCGTCTACGATATAGAGAGGGTCAGAGTTGTTGATGGTACCTGTACCACGTACACGAACCTTGGAACCCTCACCAGGCTGTCCTGAAGAAGAGGTTACGTTGACACCGGCAGCCAGACCCTTCAATGCGTTATCAACACGCACTGGGCTCTTGCCAGCCAAATCTTCGGTGCTCACTTTAGCGATAGCAGCAGTTACCACGCTCTTCTTCTGAACACCGTAACCTACAACAACCACTTCGTCCAAAGCTTTGTCGTCTTGTTTCAGAGTAATCTTCATGTTGGCTGAAGGACGGATCTCTGCATCCTTGTAGCCAATGTAGGTGATAACCAAGGTCTGGTTAGCATCTGCATCAATGACAAAGTTACCATCAAGGTCGGTAATTGCACCGGCACCCTTGACGCCTTTAACCTGTATGGTGGCTCCGATAACGGGTTCACCCAGGTCATCCAACACGACACCCTTAAAGGTGTTTTTCTGTGCGAGCGCTGACGTCGACATCAATAATGCAGTCGCCAGCAATAGACTTTTTGTTTTCATATTCGATTATTAGTTTAGAAAAATATCTGTTTGTTAGTTCACTCTATTATAATAATGTTTAAGACTGTGCGGCAGTGCAGTTCCTAAAATGCGTTAAGCCGTGTTTTCGATTGCAAATATAATATGATTTTTTGATAATTCCTAGCACCTTCAACAGATAAGTGGAAAGAAAACTTTTATAAAACAATCTATATTGTTAATTTTCAGACACTTAATAGTCTCTAACAACTACATGAAAGTGGATGGCTTAAAATAAAGGAAATGAGGCTGGAACACCCTTAAAAAGTTACATCAGTATTTTTCAGTGTTCACACTCTGCCACTTTTCATTCGCACCACAATACATTTATTTCCCTAACTATCAGCGGTTTATAAAAGTCCCATTTTTACACCCATCCACTTTTCACTTATCACCCACCATTTTTTCATTATTTATTTAGTAATTTTGCAGATGAATGAGCAAATACGCCTAAACGCACAAAAAACGTGAGAGGCGGTGTGCATAACAAACAACTGCAAGAAATAAACAAACCATAATAAATTCATTACTTATGAAACAGTTCATTTTATCATGTGTCCTGTCGGTTGCAGCCATCGCTCCATCTCAGGCACAGCAGACTACCAGACAATTGCCAGTCTATCTCGACCAGACCAAGCCGGTAGAGCAGCGCATCGATGATGCCATCTCCCGCATGACGCTGGCAGAGAAGATACGCATCATCCATGCTCAGAGCAAGTTTTCATCAGCCGGTGTACCACGCTTGGGATTTCCTGACTTCTGGACGGATGACGGACCTCACGGAGTGCGTCCTGACGTATTGTGGGATGAGTGGGAACAGGCTGGCCAGACCAACGACTCCTGTGTAGCCTTTCCTGCCCTCACCTGTCTTGCCGCATCATGGAATCCGCAGATGAGCCGCATCTATGGCGAAGCATTGGGCGAAGAAGCCCTGTATCGCGGCAAGGACATGATTCTGGGTCCTGGCGTCAACATCTACCGCACGCCTCTCAACGGCCGCAACTTCGAGTATATGGGCGAAGATCCGTTCCTGGCAAGCATCATGGTAGTGCCGTATATTCAGGGATTGCAGTCTAAGGGCGTATCAGCCTGCGTAAAGCACTATTGCCTGAACAACGATGAGGAATACCGCCATCAGGTCAACGTAATTGTCAGCGACCGTGCTCTCCACGAAATCTATCTCCCTGCCTTCAAGGCGGCTGTTGAGAAGGGTAAGACATGGGGTATCATGGGAGCCTACAACCTATATAAGAATGAGCACAACTGCCACAACCAGTGGACCCTGAACAAGATTCTGAAGGGCGACTGGAAGTATGATGGTGTCGTGGTAAGCGACTGGGGCGGTGCCCACGACCTGGAGCAGTCTGTAAAGAACGGGCTGGATATGGAGTTCGGCACCTGGACAGACGGTCTTACGATGGGCGCTACCAATGCCTACGACAACTATTATCTCTCCATGCCTTACATGAAGGCCATACAGGAAGGCAAGTTCACCCAGAAGGAGCTGGACGATAAGGTGCGCCGCGTATTGCGCCTCTTCTATCGCACCACGATGAATCCGAACCGCCCTCATGGTTTCCTCTGTTCCGAGAGCCATTATGCAGCAGCCAGACAGATCGCTGAGGAAGGCATCGTATTGCTCCAGAACAGGAACAATGTGCTCCCTATCAACCCCCAGAAGGCTAAGCGCGTGCTGGTAGTGGGCGAGAATGCCATCAAGATGATGACCGTAGGCGGAGGCTCTTCTTCGCTCAAGGTACAGCGCGAGATTTCGCCTCTCGATGGCCTGAAGACACGCTTGGGCAAGGACGGCATCGAGGTAGATTATGCCCGCGGATATGTGGGCGATGTAACGGGCAACTACAATGGCGTTACAACCGGCCAGAACCTGGAAGACAAGCGCAGCGAGGCTGAACTGATAGCCGAAGCCGTAGAGAAAGCCAAGACTGCCGACTATGTCATCATGTTTGGTGGTCTGAACAAGAGCGATTTCCAGGACTGTGAGGGTCACGACCGCAAGCATTATGAGTTGCCATACCATCAGGATAAGCTGATCGAGGCTTTGGCTAAGGCAAACAGAAACTTCGTTTATGTCAACATCTCGGGCAATGCGGTAGCTATGCCTTGGAAGGCTAAGGTTGCCGGCATCGTACAGGGCTGGTTCATCGGTTCGGAGAGCGGCGAAGCCCTTGCAAGCATCCTTACAGGCGATGCCAACCCTAGCGGAAAGTTGCCGTTTACATGGGTCAACTCGCTGAAGGAAACAGGTGCTCATGCACTCAATACCTATCCGGGAACCTGGCGTCAGGAAGGTGGAGCCAGCACGAAGGGCAACATCATTGATGAGGAATATAAGGAAGGCATCTATGTAGGTTACCGCTGGACCGATAAGGAGCGCATCAAGCCTACCTTTGCATTCGGTCACGGCTTGAGCTACACCCAGTTTGCCATCTCTAATCTCCGCAGCGACAAGGCGCAGATGAAGCAGGACGGCACAATCACCTTTACCGTAAACGTAAAGAATACAGGTAAGCGTGCCGGAGCCGAGACGGTTCAGCTCTACATCCACGATGTCAAGTCATCAGTAGACCGCCCTCAGAAGGAGCTGAAGGGATTCCAGAAGGTTTATCTCCAGCCAGGTGAGAGCAAGGATATCAGCATCACCATCAGCAAAGAGGCCCTCAGTTTCTACGATGAGGCATCTTCATCCTGGAAGGCTGAAGCCGGAAAGTTTGAGGCTCTTGTTGGTAATGCAGCCGATAACCTGAAGCTCAAGAAAGCCTTCGAGCTCTTTTAAAAAGAATGATTCGATTCTGAGAAATTGAACGGAGGGAGGAAATAAATATAACGCATAATAGTTTGTTACGGTGAAACGCCGTAACAAACTATTATTGTTTTCCCCTGCTTTTCATCCATTGACAAGCTTGCGTAGGAACGGGAATTCCCAAAATATCAATATCCTGATTATCAGAAGACTACCCATGTGTCGTGTTTCACGACACATGGGTACCTGAAGCATTTGCTCATTTCTAAAACAACTAACATACTGATTATCTGACAGTTAACCTACATGACGCTGTAAAACACAGCGTATGGGTACCCCGAAGTGTTTATTCTTTCTCCAAAAACAACAAACACTCTGATTATCGGACAGTTAACTCACATAATACGATAAAACACCGTGCATGGGTATCTGCAGCATTTACTCCTAAGATTTCGCAAGTTTGCGTGCTGCTTTAAAAAAAACTTGACATATCATTTCTTGCAACAAGATTTCAGATGATCTTCTGTGAAAAGGAGCAAAGCGTTAAAGCGTGACAGTTGTGACAGTTGTGACAGTTTTCAGCGGAGGGAGTACATGCATTTCCCTACTTTTAATCTGTAAGTATTATATATATACTTATATATTTATATTAATATAAATATATAAGTAACCTCTAAATAGAGAAAAGGGAAGGGGTACCCCTGAAAACTGTCACAACTGTCACACTGTAACGCTTAGGTCTACCTGATGAAACCCAATACGTCCATCAGCAAACCTATCTTCTCTTCCGGTAAAACTTATTGATATCTGCTCGCCTACTCATAGTTTCTCTCCTGCTAAAACTATGAGTAAGCTTTATTGGCTCGGAAAAATGCGAGTGTTAAATTCGTTTAACAGAACTCTGCAATGCGTTTTTTGGCAGTAACAGAAATATGCTGTACCTTTGCAGCACATTTCACCCATCACGCCCAGAAAGGCTTATTTCATGCCAATCTGCTTCACACGCTGCTCGAACTCTTCCCTGTCACAGATGGCACTATTCTTGATTTTGGCGCGATAATTATAGATAGTGTTCACAGAATAGTGAAGGAACTCGGCAATCTTAGAACTGTCCTCGATGCCCAGACGGATAAGGGCAAAGATACGGAGGGTGGTAGAAAGACGGCTGTCATCTTCGAGCACGATACGCTCTTCAGGCCTCAAGAGGGCATTGAACTCCTCAACAAAGTCAGGGAAGAGCTTCAGGAAGGCAGAATCGAAATACTCATACAGCTCGCCCATGTAGGCCTCGCCAGCCTGCATCTGCTCCAGCAACTTATTGAGTTCTCTTGCCTTCACCAGTTTCACTACTCGCTTGCGCATGGTCTCTATCTTGTCGACATAGATGGCACAAAGGCGCAGGAATCGACCAATATATACTTCCTTCATCTTGTTACTCTCATTGAGAGAATGGTTCATCTCGTTAAGAGAATGGTTCATCTCGTTAAGACGCTCATTTGCCAACTGCAAGGCATGGTTGGTTTCCTTCAGCTTATGATGAGCCGCAGCAATGCGCTTGCGCTGCTTGTTGACATAGTAGAGCAAGAGCATAACCACAAAGAGAAGCAAGGCTGAACACGCTACCATGAGCCGCAGATGCTGGTTGCTCGAAGAAAGCTCTTTCTGATATCCCTCCTCAATCTGCGTGAGCACAGGCATGATCTGGCGGCTGCGGATAGGCGTATTGAAAACGGTAGCCGACTTCCAGGCAAACTTGATATACTCGTGAGAGCGCTTCTGCTCGCCCGGTTCGGCATTGAGCAGATTGGCGAGTTCCCAGAGCGACCCCTGGTCCATCACAGCCAACTGGACATCGCAGATAGCAGAACGCAAGAGGCAGCTGAGAAACTGCTCTTCATCGCCAAACTGATTGTAGGTCAAGCCGCGATAAAACTGTACAATGGCATACTGATGGGTGCCCGGTTTCGTCATCGACAGCCGCTTATCGCTCAATCGCAAAGCCTCCTTCATATTGCCTGCATCGCGTGCCCTCACCTCCTGCATCTGCAGATAAAGGTCATCATCATGGCTGAATGTGCTGTCTATTGCAGCCTGATAGGCATTACGCTTGCCGGCATAATATTTCTTCAAGGAAGGAACGTTGGAATAATATGCCATCTCGCCATACAGGTGCTGGCAAGCCCAGAGGTAGTTGCGTTTGCCCTCAGCATCAAGATCAGCGATATTGACAGACTTCAGCAGGTCGTACGATTCGGCATAATCGCCCGTGGTAGATTCCTGGAAAGCAAGCAGCGCCTTGGCATTTCCCACCTTCTTTTTATCGCCCATTCTGAAGGCAAGTTCCATACACTGGTTGATGTATTTCAGCGCCATGTCGTTCTTGTAGGAGCGGTATTCCTCAAAGAGCGCAAAGCAGGCATCATACTTACTGCTTAGGCGCCTGGCGGTCTTCAGCTTCTGCTCCCAATCGCGAATTCGGGCTTCACGTACCTTCACATAATCAGCCGAATGGGCAATGGCGTTGTCCAGACTCTGAAAAAACTGCTCTATATTATCTGTTGTTTTTGCAGCAAGAGAAAGAGGCATCAAGACAAAGAGCAGGAAGAAGAATGCCTTTCCCCATAATTCATTTACGCGATACATCAACTTGATTCCGTTTAAGATTGATTTATTTTCATGAGGTTTCATGTGCAAAAGTAATAAAAAAAACGGGAACGACAAAATCTAATATAGAAGAAATGTAGATTTCTTCGCATTTTTCGCCTATGCCGCATCCACTTTTTATATATCCTCCATTTTTCTTATCCATCTCATTATCAGACATATTTTTATCTAAAAAAGAAAAATTCATCCACATTTTAACATTTCTATCGCGCATCGTATCATCTTTTTTATTATCTTTGCAGAAGATAAGCATCAAAAATAACAATTAACATAATAAACAATGAGAACAGCACTTTTATCACTCACGTTTCTTTTGGCTGGTTCTATGGCAGCACCTGCTTTCGCCCATACCGCAGCCCCTAAGAAAAAAGTAACTGCCACAACCAAGAAAGGCAAGATTCTACCCATGAAGGAGTATATCGACCAACTGATGGCGAAGATGACGCTACAGGAGAAGATTGGTCAGCTGAACCTGATGGTAGCTGGCGACATCACCACCGGCGGCGCACTTGATACTCAGGTAGGCAGCGATATCGCCCAGGGCAACATGGGCGGAGTTTTCAACATCAAAGGCCTCGATAAAATCAAGGCTCTGCAGGAAATAGCCATCAAGAACAGCCGTCTGGGCATCCCGCTGCTCGTAGGTATGGACGTAATTCATGGTTACGAAACGATGTTCCCTATCCCTCTCGCCCTCTCCTGCTCATGGGATACCGAGGCGTTGAAGAAAGTAGGCGAAGTATCAGCCAAGGAAGCAAGTGCCGACGGCATCAACTGGACTTTCTCTCCTATGGTAGACATTGCACTCGATGCCCGCTGGGGACGAATAAGCGAAGGAAATGGCGAGGATCCTTATCTGAGCGGCGTGATGGGAGCAGCGATGACTCAGGGCTACCAGGGCGTGGATATGCGCACAGAAGAGATTCTGAGAGCCAACCGCATCATGGCCTGTCTGAAGCATTTTGCCCTGTACGGAGGCGTTGAGAGCGGAAAGGAATATAACACGGTAGATATGAGCCGCGTGCGCATGATGAACCAGTATCTTCCACCTTACGAGGCAGTGGTGAAGGCTGGCGTAGGCAGCGTGATGTCTTCATTCAATCTCATCGACTACATACCTGCTACAGCCAACAAATGGATGATGACCGATGTCTTGAGAAAGCAATGGGGATTCAACGGTTTCGTGGTTACCGATTACGCTTCTATCGCCGAGATTCTGCAGCACGGAACGGCAAAAGACATCCAGGAGGCTTCAGAACAGGCGCTGAAGGCGGGTACCGATATGGACATGTGTTCCAATGCCTTCGCAAAGCATCTGGCTAAGAGCATAGCAGAAGGAAAGGTGAGCGAGGAGGATGTGAACATCGCCTGCCGCCGCATTCTGGAAGCGAAATATAAACTGGGCCTGTTCAGCGACCCTTACCGCTACTGCAACACCAAGCGCAGCAAGAGCGAGATTTATACCGCAGAGAACCGTCAGGTAGCCCGCGATGTAGCAGCAGAGACCTTCGTGCTCCTGAAGAACGAAGGCAATATCCTGCCACTGAAGAAGGAAGGAAAGATAGCCCTGATTGGTCCGCTTGCCGACACCCGAAACAACATAGCCGGTACATGGAGCGTGGCTCAGGAGCCATCTAAATATACCACCATCAAGGAGGCAATGGAGCATGCACTTGCCGGAAAAGCCACCTTATTATATGCCCAGGGAAGCAATATCTGGCGCAATAAGGAACTGCAGCAAAACGGCGAATTCGGCAAGCCAATCAACTGGGGCAACGAGGCTGAGATGAAGGCCGAAGCGCTGAAGATAGCTAAAGAGGCAGATGTTATTATATGTGCTATGGGCGAAAGTGCCGAGATGAGCGGCGAATGCGGTAGCCGTACCAACCTGGAGATGCCGGACGTACAGCGCGAACTGCTTGCCGAACTCCTGAAGACGGGCAAGCCAGTAGTGCTCCTCAACTTTGCGGGCCGTCCTACGGTTCTTACTTGGGAGAAAGCTCATGTACCAGCCATCATGAATGTATGGTTTGGAGGCTCAGAGATGGGCGATGCACTCTGCGATGTTATCTTTGGCGACAAATCGCCATCGGGTAAGCTTACTACTTCTATGCCTAAGACTACCGGTCAGGAGCCTCTCTACTACAACCATCAGAGCACCGGTCGCCCTGTAGCAGACGATAATGAGAAGTTTGCCAAGTTCGCCAGCAACTGCCTGGATGTAAGCAATGGTCCGCTCTATCCTTTCGGTTACGGCTTGAGTTATACCTACTTTTCGTACAGCAACTTCCGCCTGAGCAGCCAGGAGGCCGGCATCAGCAATGAGGAGGCTACCGAATGGAAGGATGGCAAGAAGATTACAGCTAGCGTCACCGTTAAGAATAATGGCTCCCGCGATGCCGACGAGATTGTGCAGCTCTACATCCGTGACATGGTAGCCAGCATCTCGCTTCCTGTAAAGGAGCTGAAAGGTTTCCAGCGCATCCATCTGGCAGTAGGTGAGAGCAAGGAGGTAAGCTTTGATATCACCCCAGATATGCTCAAGTTCTACAACGTAGATCTGAAGCACGTGATAGAACCTGGCGACTTCCAGATTATGATAGGAACCAACAGCAAGGATGTAAAGACAATGAAACTGAGCGTGAAATAAACAATAAAAATCGCCCTGCAAGAAGCAAAAGCATAGCTTAAAAGATGCTTTCCTTCTTACAGGGCGATTATCATCTACTGAGCCTACTCCAACAGAAGGCTCGGATATGGGGATTCTATCCTTCAAATTACTTAGTCATCTCGAAACCTACACGCATACCATCGTAATTATTGGCGATAGTACCGAGAGCGCTGAGGGTAGAACTGCCCTTGAGGGAACCGATGGTCTTGATGAGGTTGAGCAACTTCTTCTGGTCGAAGAGCAGGCTGATGCCGTTGGCTGTCTTCGTAGCATAACCAGACATACTCAAGATTAATCCCTTCATCTGAATGGCATGAGTCTTCTCATCAAAAGTATAATTACCCTGCCATGACTTGCCGTCAATCTTGGCTGCGAAAGTGCCATCCGTATTGAAGGTAAAATAGGTATTTGAGCCGCTGAAACCAAACTTGCTGTAATACTCACCCAACTTCTCCTCTACCTTGTTGGCAGCAATCTCACCGCCAGCCTGTGCCAGGAGATTCTCTGAAGTAAAGGCGCATCCTGGCTTGCTGTACTTCCAGGTATGGGCACAGAGATCCTGCTTGCTGAAGATACCTGAACCGATTACATTATTCAGAATGCCATTGATAATGCTGCTACCTGCAGAGCTGCTGCTGTTAGAGCTTCCGCCCATCACAGCACCCAAGATACCAGCTATGGCAGAACCTGCATTGCTGGTTGTACTGGTAGAAGTGGCGGAATTGCTGGTTGTTGCTGCAGCAGTTGTTGTCGCTGCTGTTGTGTTAGATGCAGCAGAAGTTGTTTTCTTTGTAGAAGTCTTCTTGTTCGTAGTCTTCTTTGAAGTCTTCTTAGAAGTCTTCTTTGTTGTCTTCTTAGTCGTTTTCTTAACCGGCATCATCTCAGACATTGAGGCATTGAGCGCTGCCTCGTTCATAGCGCTTGCGTTGCTGCCAGCTGTGCATGCGAGCACGAGGGCAGCCAAAAGAAATACCTTTTTCATTGCTTTCTATATATTTATTTTTATCACTCTTATTTATATATACCCAATACTTCCTATTGTCCTTTCGGGTGCAAAGTTCGCAAAAAAATCGGGAATACGATAAGAAAAATCCCTATTTCGCGGTATGAATCTCCCTAAAAACTCAGCATTTCTGCTCTTTCTACGTTATTATAGACGATTGCGATGACAATTCGTTTAAAAGATAATGAAAAAAACGTTCAGGAAATACCAATTATCATTCTAAAGGGGGGAAACTGTTCAAATGATTGCACATTTTTTTGACATAAATCAAAAAATAACGAATAAAACACGCATTTTCATGCATTTTGTACCTAGAAATAGGTAGAAACCCCTATCTTTGCAAGCGGTTAACAAATATCAATAGGTTATGAATGATTTAATTAAGGTAAATTCAGAAAATCAGAATCAGGCTATCGATAGATGCCAACAGATTCTTCAGGATCGCCGTGAGGCTCTTGCTTCTAAGGCAAAGAGAAGAGGTTAATACTCTTCAGAAACATGAAGTAAAGGAGGAAAAGATGATGCTCTTATACATATATAATAAGGACGCATCCTTTCTTTTTAAAGAGAGATTTTTCGAAACGACTCTTAAATGATGAGCTTCAAAATTTTTGGGAAAAGAAAAAAACGTAAAAATCCCGTTGTCAGCCATCTGGCTTGTACAACGGGATTTTTACGTTTTATTATATCAAGTCCGAGATTTTACTTCTCGTTCTTCACTGCCTTCATGATAATCTCGAAGTGATTACCACTCTTCAAGATGACATTCTTCAGGAAGTCTGAAATCTCAGATGCCTTCAGATTCTTCACCATCTCCTTGTAATCGCTATGAGTATCAACACCCATACGCTCGTATGTGCTCAACGCACCAAGCCAATAACCATTGGTTTTTTCGCTAACAGCAGCCTGCTTCAGGAGAATCTCCTTTACCTTCTGAAGGTCTTCTGCATTTGGCTGGGCGATGGTCTCGTCCATACCCTTGAAGAAGTAAGGAATAGCGATATCCGACTTCTCTGGGTTCAACTGAGCCACGGCTGAAATAGAGATGGCAGCCTTGTTATCATAATCGCGAAGCAAACCATAGTTTGCACCTGCATGATAAGCAGCACTGAGTTCCTCACGGATAGTACGCAAATACTTCATCTCCAGCAAACGGGCAGAAACATCAGCAAGAACAAAATTCTTCAAGGTGAAAGGAGCCTTGGTATACCAAATCTCTGTTGCCTGGTTCTGTGGGTTCTCCATTGCCTTGGTAAAGATATTGCTTACCTTACCCTTAGCATAAGGAATCTGCTTGTTCTTAAGCTTGAAGCCATTGTTTGGCAGACTGGCGATATACTGCTCGATGAGTGGAAGGAGAGTCTTCTCATCATAGTTACCTACGAAATAGAAGGTGAAGTCCTTGGCATTGCCGTAGAACTGCTTACCAATCTCCAGGATACGGTCGTAGTTGATATCCTTTATATCGCTTGCCTCTGGTACACGGGCAAGTTTGCTACCCAAATAGAGAGTGCTCTGAACAGAATCCTGATATACGAGGTTTGGGTTGTTGCTCTTGTTGGCAAGAACAGTAGCCATCATACTCTTCATATTGTCGAAGCTCTTCTGGTCCTTGCTTACTGCGGTCATCTTGAGATAGATGAGCTGCATCAGGGTTTCGATGTCCTTAGGAGTAGAATTACCCTTCAAACCATGATTAAAAGGACTCAAGCTGAACGAAACGCCAGCCTGCTTACCAGCCAAAGCCTTATCAAGCTCATTGCTTGAGAAATCGCCAAGACCACTAGCATCGAGCACATCTGCTGCAAATGTAGCATTCAGGAAGTCTTCCTTGCCGAAAGTAGAATAGCCTACATTGGCTGAAGCTGCGAAAGTAATCTCATTGTCCTTGAAATCGGTCTTCTTCAATACCACCTTAGCGCCATTAGAAAGAGTCAACTCCTTGAAGCCCAACTTCTTGTTCTCGACAGTCTTCTTAATCTTACCAGCCTTAGGAGCCTGAGCGATGAGAGGTTCCTGCTTAACATTATCCACATAAGCCTCGAGCTTTTCAGCACGTACCTGCTTTACGATGGCAGAGAGTTCCTGCTCGGTAGGATAAACGGCACCAGCCTGCTCGCGCATCATTACCAATGATACAAGGTTGGTATCGCTCTGGCAAACCAACTGCTTGGCATAGCTGTTGATAACCTCAAGAGGCAAGTTTGGAACTACCATCTTCCAGATCTGGCTCTCCTCTTCTACTGACGGAATAGGCTCGTTAGAAATGAAGTTATCCACATACTGGGTGGTAAACTGCTCGTTCTTCATCTTATCCTTGTTGGCAAGAGCCTTGTCAACCTGGCTCATGAATTCATCCTTGGCACGCTGATACTCTGTAGCTGTGAAACCAAACTCGTGCATACGCTGTGCCTCGCGGAGAACAGCAGCATAAGCCTCCTTAATCTTTCCTGGCTTAGCTACACCGGTAAGGGTGAAAGCATCCTTTGTGCTTGAAATCAGGTATGAACCATCACCGGCATTTGCCTGGAGATATGGACAATCTGGCTCCAATGCCTTCTCTGCATAACGGGCAGCAATCATAGAAGAAATCACGTTATCCATGTATCCCTTCAGGAGATAGCTCATATTGCCCTTCAGAGAATCTGGCACAGCATTGTGCTTCATATAAATCTGGAAGAGATCAACCTGCTGCTCCTTATCCTTGTCGATAACATAGATGGCTGAATCATTATCAGATACTTCTACCTTCTCTATCTTAGCGGCATTCTTAGGTACCTTGATACCTGAGAAGAGTTCCTTAATCTTAGCTTCGATATGATTTACATCTACATCACCCACGATGATAATAGCCTGATTGTCTGGGCGATACCATTTGCGGTAGTAAGCACGGAGAGTTTCTGGCTTACAGCCATCGATAACGCTCATCAAACCGATAGGGAAACGGTAGCCATACTTTTCGCCCTGATAGAGCTTAGGAAGTGAACGCTCTATCATGCGCTGCTGACCTACAATGCGCATACGGTACTCATTGTGCACCACATCACGCTCGCTCTCGATAGCATCTTCAGTAAGACTGATACCATTACTCCAGTCCTTGAGGATAAGCATACAGGAGTCTACGGCTGTAGTACGGGTAGTAGGAACATCTGTGAAGTAATAAACAGTCTTCTCTACTGCTGTATAGGCGTTGAGATTACGGCCATACTGTACACCGATGCTCTGCAGATAGTCCTGCAGAGAGTTGCCCTTGAAATGGTCGGTACCATTGAAGGCAAGGTGCTCCAAGAGGTGAGCCAAACCGCGCTGGTCATCATTCTCATTGATAGAACCCACTTTCTGAGCGATGTAGAAACTGGCCACATTCTCAGGATAACTGTTGTGACGAATGTAGTAAGTCAATCCATTATCAAGACGACCTATCTTCACATTCTTGTCTACCGGAATAGCTGGCATCTGCTGTGCCATCGCTGTACCTGCAGAAAGGAACAGCACAACTGCTGCAAAAATCTTTCTTAGTTTCATCTGATTTTAATTATTTATGTATTTATTGTTTTCTATATCATTCTTGCTTTATACCTTATTATATATATCATGCTACTTAACAAGTTCACCTATATATAACGACAAAACCAGTGACATGGTTACTGTCTGCGATGCAAAATTAAGAAAAATAAAAAAGATTTGCAAACATTTTAGAGAATATCTTCGCGATGTATGCAAATCTTAACCTAAAACTAACATTGGAGGCAGAAAAACAATCCTAACCTACATGAAAACTCTTCATCCATGAACCTCTGAAGAGGCGGATAAGGAAGAGGATTCCCCTGAATGTGAGTTCGATAGCCATCGCTATCCATACTCCCTCCAAGCCATAGCTCTTGGAAAGAGCATAAGCCAGAGTGAGGCGCACCAGCCACATGGTACCGAGATTGATCATCGCCGGTTTCCTGGTATCGCCCGCTCCTACACAAACACAATAGGTCACGATGCTGGCTGCAAAGAATGGTTCAGCAAAAGCCTCGATACGCAAACAGATGGTACCCATCTCACGGATGCTTTCTACCGGAGAAAGAACGCCAATCATCTCAGGAGCAAAGACATACATCACCACTCCCATCACAGCCATCACAGCCATTCCCAGTCCTACTGTCATATAAGCAAAATTCTTGCACAAACCTACTCGCCCTGCTCCATGCGTCTGTCCCACCAGAGTAGTAGCCGCATCACCAATACCATAGCCCGGCATATAGCAAAGACTCTCTGCCGTAATAGCAAAAGAATGGGAAGCAATGGCTATATTGCCAAGAGGTGCCACAATCATGGTACTCACTATCTGTGCCCCGCTCATCAATATGTTCTGTATGGCTATCGGAATGCTGATTTTACAGGCATTATGAACATACGACCTGACCCAACGGAAACGGACATGGTCCTGACGGAGATTCAGTATCTTATTCTTGAAACCAGCAAGATAAAGATTAGGCAGAGAGATGCAGACATAAGCCATCGCCGTTCCTAAGGCAGCCCCCACAACACCCAACTTCAGGATATAGATAAACAGGTAATTGAACACCACATCGCAGATGCAGATCAATACAGCCATCACACTAGGCGTATGCATATTGCCCGCAGATTTCAGCATCATCTCGGATATATGATAAAGGAAAACGAATGGAAGTACCAGACCGTATATCAGAAAATAGCGAGAGGAATTGGTGGCTATATCAGCACCTCCACCCAGCCAATAAGGCAGATAAGCATGAATGCCGACACAGAGAAGAGAAACAAAAATGCTGAACGCCACACCGCAAATCAGCGCATGACGAAACACCTGACGGGCATTTGCAAAATCATTGGCTCCGATAAAATGAGCTACCTGTACAGAAAAGCCAGTAGCAGCTGCACTGAGCAAGCTACCTATAAGCCAGGTAGTTGACTCAATCAATCCGATACTGGCAGAAGCCTCTGCTCCCAGATGACCCACCATAGAAGCATCGATGAAGAACATCATCACCGTAGAAATCTGAGCCAGCATAGAAGGTATACTCAACCCTACAATAAGATTGAGTTTCTCGCGCCGATCCATCTCCCTACCCAGGCGAATCGACTCCATCAAATAATCTGTCTTCTTGCTATAAAGCATAAATTAATTTCTCGTATATCGCTCATACAAAAAAATATGTGCATATATCATTTCAAACATATGCACATACTTTTTCTCTTAATCTTTATTCTTATTCAGTAATCCACTTCGTGCCAGAAGCTCTCTTATAACTCTTGAGCACCATCTCAAAACGGAGCATTGAATAGCCTTGGATTGAAGAATTACCGCTTGCTCCATAAGCCAGCTGGTATGGAATGAACACCTGCCAATGGTCGCCCGGATGCATCTTGAGCAATGCGGTGGTAAAGCCATCGATAAATCCACCGACCACACTACGGATAGGATTAGCTGTAGCAGCATCAAAAGTACCCGTAAAACTCTGGTCGAAGACGTAACCTTCCTTATAATTATCAGTAGGAATGAAACGGCCACGATAGCTCACCTGTACCGAATCGGTAAGGATAGGAGAAGTTGTACCCTCTCCCTTCTTCAGAACATGAACGATGATATTATCGCAATCCTTATAAGTAAGGGTCGCTAAATTACCATTCTGATCTTTGTTCGGAGTCTGGTTTTCGAACGTCCAGTTCTTATAAACGTACCAGCCGTTAGCTTCACCCATCTTTCTGGCATAAGCCAATGTATCGGCAAAAGCCTGCTCGTTACGCTCCTGCCAGTTGGCATATTCCGAGACATTATCATCATCTTCGCTGCATGATGACAGCGTGATCACTGCCATCATGAGGAAGAAGAAATATTTCAAACTCTTAAGATTCATCTAAATGTATTTGATTAATTAGAAGTTCTTGATTTCCTTGCCAAGCTTCTTCAATACGCTAGTGATGCTTACGCGCTCCTCGATGATGCTGCGAAGATCTGAGATAGCTACGCGCTCCTGCTCCATGGTATCACGATAACGCAGAGTTACCTTATGATCGTTTGGAGTCTCGTGGTCTACGGTGATACAGAATGGAGTACCGATAGCATCCTGACGGCGATAACGCTTACCGATAGAATCCTTAGGATCGCCATAGTGAGTATTGAAGTGGAACTTCAGTTCGTCTACAATCTCGTGAGCCAACTCTGGCAAACCATACTTCTTATCCAATGGGAACACAGCACACTTAACAGGTGCCAAAGCCTCTGGCAAACGCAAAACAACACGTGTCTCACCATTCTCCAGCTTCTCCTCGCAGTAAGAGTGGCACATTACGCTGAGGAACATACGGTCAACACCGATAGATGTCTCTACATCGTAAGGTACATAGCTCTCGTTCTTCTCTGGATCGAAGTACTTGATAGAACGGCCGCTGTACTTCTCGTGCTGAGAAAGGTCGAAATTGGTACGGCTGTGGATACCCTCAACCTCCTTGAAACCGAATGGCATCTTAAACTCGATGTCGGTAGCAGCATTGGCATAGTGAGCCAGCTTCTCGTGATCGTGGTAACGGTAGTTCTCATTACCCATACCGAGAGCCTCGTGCCAAGCCAGACGAACCTTCTTCCAATACTCAAACCACTTCATCTCAGTACCAGGCTGGCAGAAGAACTGCATCTCCATCTGCTCGAACTCACGCATACGGAATACGAACTGACGGGCAACAACCTCGTTACGGAAAGCCTTACCAATCTGGCAGATACCGAATGGCAACTTCATACGGCCGGTCTTCTGAACACTCAGGTAATCTACGAAGATACCCTGAGCAGTCTCAGGACGGAGATATACCTTGCTTGTAGCATCGCTTGCCGCACCCATCTGGGTAGAGAACATCAGATTGAACTGACGGACATCAGTCCAGTTCTTGGTACCGCTGATAGGACAAACAATACCCTCATCCTCGATAATCTGCTTCAGCATCTCCAGGTTAGGACCCTGCATAGCCTCAGTATAGCGGGCATGGAGGTCATCAAACTTCTTCTGGTTCTCCAGAACGCGAGGATTAGTTGCACGGAACTGAGCCTCATCAAAGCTATCGCCGAAGCGCTTCTGAGCCTTGGCAATCTCCTTGGCAATCTTCTCCTCATACTTAGCCATATGATCCTCGATGAGCACATCGGCACGATAACGCTTCTTTGAATCGCGGTTATCAATCAACGGGTCGTTGAAAGCATCTACGTGTCCAGATGCCTTCCATACTGTAGGGTGCATGAAGATAGCTGCATCGAGACCAACAATGTTCTCGTGCAACAACACCATACTCTGCCACCAGTACTGCTTGATATTGTTTTTGAGCTCAACACCATTCTGACCATAGTCATAAACGGCAGCCAAGCCATCATAAATTTCACTACTTGGGAACACGAAGCCATATTCCTTACAATGGCTTACAATTTTCTTAAAAACATCTTCCTGTGCCATGATTAAATCTTATTTTTTTCAAATTTTCGGCAAAGATACTCTTTTTTCTCGAAAAAATGTTGTATTTTTGCCATAAATTAATAAAATAAGTATTAAAAGCTATATATGAGCGACGAAATTAAAGATAAAAACGGTCTTGAAGAGGAAAAATCACCAAATTTGGAAAATTCTTCTGCAGAATCTGAACAGGATGCTGCGGAAGATGCCAACGAGGAGACTTCGACCGAAAAACATTCCGATTATAAGCCGGTGAACCGATTCGATGCTTCTGCTGTACATCACCTCAGCGGAATGTATCAGAACTGGTTCCTCGACTATGCATCGTATGTTATCCTCGAGCGTGCCGTTCCTCATATTGAGGATGGTTTGAAACCGGTACAGCGACGCATCCTCCACTCTATGAAGCGCATGGACGACGGAAGATACAACAAGGTTGCCAATATCGTGGGACATACCATGCAGTTTCACCCTCATGGCGATGCGTCTATCGGAGATGCTTTGGTACAGATGGGACAGAAAGACCTGCTCATCGATACGCAGGGTAACTGGGGAAACATTCTTACGGGCGACCGTGCTGCGGCTCCCCGATATATCGAGGCACGTCTCTCTAAGTTTGCTCTCGACGTGGTTTTCAATCCTAAAACTACCGACTGGCAACTCTCTTATGATGGCAGAAACAAGGAGCCTATCACGCTCCCTGCCAAATTCCCGTTGCTCCTGGCACAAGGTGCCGAGGGTATTGCCGTGGGATTGAGCAGTAAGGTTTTGCCACATAATTTCAATGAGATTTGCGATGCTGCCGTCCACTATCTCAAGGGCGAGCCATTCCAACTCTATCCCGATTTCCCTACAGGCGGTGCCATCGATGTAAGTAAATACAATGATGGACAGCGAGGTGGTGCATTGAAGGTAAGAGCCAAGATAGACAAGCTCGACAACAAGACACTTGTTATCAGCGAGATACCATTCAGCAAGACTACAGGAAGCCTCATCGATTCTATCACAAAAGCGGTAGAAAAGGGTAAAATAAAAGCACGCAAGGTAGATGACGTTACTTCGGCAAATGTTGAGATTCTTGTGCATCTGGCACCAGGAACCTCATCAGATAAAACGATGGATGCACTCTACGCATTCAGCGATTGCGAAATTAATATCTCGCCCAACTGCTGTGTCATCGAAGACAACAAGCCTGTATTCCTCACCATCAGCGATGTGTTGCGCCACAGCGTAGACCGCACAATGGGATTGCTGCGCAAGGAGCTGATGATCAGAAAGGGTGAATTGGAGGAACAACTCTTCTTCTCTTCTCTCGAACGGATCTTCATCGAGGAACGTATCTACAAGGAGCGAAAGTTTGAGCAGAGTAAGAGTCAGGATGAGGTTGTTGCCTTCATCGATTCTAAACTCGAACCATTCAAGGACAAACTCTTTACTGCCGAAGTAGACGGTAAGGGTATGGTAGAGTATGCCTTCCATCGGGAAATTACCCGCGAGGACATTCTCAAACTCCTGGAAATCAAGATGCAGCGAATCCTTAAATATAATAAGGATAAGGCAGACGAACTGCTGATGAAGATTAAGGCTGAACTTGCTGAGATTGAGAACGACCTGGCTCACATGACCGATGTAACCATCAACTGGTTTGAATATCTCAAGGGGAAATACGGAAAGAACCATCCTCGCAAAACAGAAATAAGAAACTTTGATACCATTGAGGTTACCAAGGTGGTAGAAGCTAACCAGAAACTCTATATCAACCGCCAGGAAGGTTTCGTTGGTACAGGGTTGAAGAAGGATGAATTCGTATGCAACTGCTCCGACCTCGATGACATCATCATCTTCTATAAGGATGGCAAGTTTAAAGTCACCAAGGTAGCAGACAAGATATTCGTCGGTAAGAATATCCTCCATGTACAGGTATTCAAGAAGAACGATAAGCGCACCATCTACAACAGTGTTTACCGCGACGGCAAACAAGGCGATTACTTCATCAAGCGATTCAATGTAACCGCCATGACCCGCGACAAGCTGTATGACATCACCCAGGGCACACCTGGCAGCCGCGTCATTTATTTCACCGCCAACCCGAATGGAGAGGCAGAAATCATCAAGTGTACGATGGAGCCAGACCTGACGAAGAAGCGCCAGAGCATCTTTCTGGAGAAGGATTTCTCAGACATTCTGATCAAGGGACGTGCTGCCAAAGGAAATCTCCTGACCAAGCGCACCATTCGCCGCATCGGTCTGAAGAGTCACGGCCACAGCACGTTAGGAGGCAGAAAGGTTTGGTTCGATCCAGACGTAAACCGCATCAACTACGATGAGAACGGACGATTCCTAGGCGAATTCAATGATGATGATTCTATCTTGGTAGTACTCGACAACGGTGAATTCTACATCACCAATTTCGATGTCAACAACCACTACGAGGACAACATCATCCGCTTAGAGAAATGGGATGAGCACAAGATCTGGACGGCTATCCTCTACGATGCCGACAATCAGGGATATCCATACATCAAGCGATTCACGATGGATGCCACCAAGCGCCATCAGAATTTCATGGGCGAGAACCCAAACTGCAAGCTCATCTTGCTTACCGACACGGTATATCCACGCATCAAGGTTACTTATGGCGGTGTGGATGCCATCCGTCCTGCCGAAGAAATCGATGCAGAACAGTTCATTGCACAGAAGAGTTTCAAGGCAAAGGGTAAGCGCCTCACGACATGGAAGATTGAAAGTATCGAGGAACTGGAACCAACCCGATTCCCAGAACCTCCTTCTGAGGATAATGATGAGGAACCGGATGGTTCTGACTCAGAGAATGAAGGTGAAAACCTTGATCCAGATGCCGGCAAAAGCGAGCAACAGGTGATTGACGAACTGACTGGTCAGACCAATCTCTTCTCTGAAAAAGATTTCGAAGAAGACCAGAAGGATAAAGACTGGTTATCGAAGCAATAAAAAAGCAAAGAAAAGCAGCAAGAAAAGCTGTAAAAGAAAAGCGCCCATCATAAAAAAAGGAGTTTAAGCCCCAAAAAGCTTAAGCCCCTTTTTTTTATTATCTTGCTATTTGCATTTCTGCATTTCGCGTTTCAGCATTTCTCGTTTCGCATTTCTCGTTTCAGCAAAAAGAAGCCAGTCCCCCTCCTGCTCCCGTTCCAGGTAATTCCATCGCCTGTCCCTCCAGCAGTCAGTAGCCTTCATTTTTACCTTTTATACCCCGCCAGCTTTTTCAGGCAGTATTCCTTAAAGTCATTCCAGTGGTAATAAGGTTCCACATCGCTCTTGATAGGCAAAGTAGCCTCATCTTCATTCAAAAGCACCTTTACCAATACATCATTCGCCTTGTTTCTATAAAAAACAAACTGCAAATTCGTAGCCATCGGGGTAATCTTATAATCCCACCATTGAGAAGCAATCTTCTCCGGATCCTTAATCTCTTCGCCATATCCATTCAAATCCAGCAAACAGGTAAGCGGAGTAACCATCGTATCGTGTCCATATCTCAATGTAGCTCCTGGATGCGGCAAGGCGATGCAGCTATCCGCCTTCTGGATAATGTTTCTCAAGAGATTGCGCTGGGAGAACGGCTGCACATTGCCCGTATAAGGCGAGTTGCCGTAAGCCATCTGCCACCAGATGTTGGCATTCTGCCAGTTCTGATACAGTTCCTCCTCCGTAAAGAGGTCATAGAGCGAAACCTTGCCTCTCAGTTCCGTGCCTTGGATTGAGCTTGCCATCTCATAGAGTTTTCTGTTCAGGTCACTCTGGTTGATATTCTGCTTCACCCAGGCAGGATCGTTGAACAGTTCCTGCATCACACGGCTATAGCTAACGTGCTTCTGTGCAAATTCCTGCTGTGCCACCTTGATACCCACGCTGTTTTTCAAGCTGTCCAGGTATCTGTCGTCTTGGTTCATATAATACATATCATGCTCGCTGGCATCATGGAAGATATGAAGTCTCGGATTGATACGCAGCATCTGCTGCAAACCGTTCTCCATAGAGAGGATGCATCGGATTACCAAAGTACTTCGGGCTTCGATATTCGTATTACCGGCAAAAATCTCAGGGAAGCGCTCCATCATTCTTCTGGTGATACCCTGATGCTGGAGAGCTCCGAGCGGAGTCAGTTCGCCATCGCGCCCCTTCGCCTCCTCACGAATCATCTTCACCTTAGCCAGCGTTTCCTCGCCCTTAGCTGTCAGTTTGCCCTCCTGCTTCGCTTTGAGCAGAGAGAAATAAGGCACATCATAAGCCTTCTTGCCAATCATATAACGGGAACCATGCCGGCCATAATGGCTCAGATAGAAAGGCTTATAACCTTTAGGAGCCACAGTCAACTGCTTCTGCGGACCACGATAAGCTACATAGTTACTACCCGAAAGCGTAATATCCCGCTTGAAATCCTCTTGTGGAGTCTGTGCTGTCAGAGGCATCGCCAATGTAAGAGATGCCAACAATAATAGATTTTTTGTGTTCATTGTTATCATATAATTTTGTTTTGGAAACATG
>OGUC01000106.1_pt1 | contig 57318 bp, 95 predicted proteins | sample 1573701 | NCBI WGS metagenome assembly OGUC01 (sample SAMEA2582017, study PRJEB24529) | metagenome | biome: Human gut stool | place: China | collected 2011
AAAACAAGCGGAATACAGGATTGGTCAATCGAGTTCGATTCTCTCATCCCCTGCTAGTTTTATTAGATGGTGATATGCCGAAAAGCCGCATAAATACTGAATGAAAGGAGCTTTTTGGATATCATCATTTTTCTTGTAAAATCAAAAGGTAATCACAGAAGTAATCAAAGAATGTTTGTAAACGCCGTAGGGGGCGTTATTTTTTACTTTAGAATGGCGGATAACTGTCTAATTTATGGCGGTTAATCCGTCTTTTTTTATGCCAAAATATAATCAGAAAGAGAGGTAGTGCGAATGTTTTCGGATGAAATTAGAGAAAAAATCTTAAGCAAAGAAGAATTACAGAAACTTGACTTAGTAACATTATCTCTTGTTATCCACGCAATCGAGGAAGTTTTAGAGGAGGTAGAAGATGATAAACAATCCTTATCAGACAACACCCATGATGAATAATGGATATGTACCGCAATATGGAACATATCAATACAATCCTATGGCAAATATACAGAGATACCAGCAACAGGAGCAAATGTTACCGACACAAATGCCGGGAACATCACAACAGAATGTTATGGGGAAAATTGTTGATAGTATAGAGGCTGTCAAGGCTGTAGATATTCCTATGGATGGCAATATTTATTATTTCCCAAAGGCTGACGGAACGGAAATTTATGGTAAGCAATGGCAACCGAATTGTACAACTCGCATTTTGACTTATAAGCCTTGTTTGGATAGTAACTCTAACAATTTATCATCTAATGATAAAAAATCGAAATTTGACCTGTCAGACGAAAGCACAGAGCTGTTTATGAATAAGTTTGATGAACTATCAGAGAAGATAGGGCAGTTAGAGGATAGATTTGATAAATCTTTAGGAACACAGAGAAAAGCTTCAAAAACTCAAAGCAAGGGTGGTGATGAAGAATGAATCCAATTAACCTTTTTCAAATGATGAGAGGCGGTCCTCAACAGTTCATGCAGCAGATAGCGAACAATAATCAGCTTATGAGCAACCCAATGATGAAAAATACAATACAAATGGCACAGCAAGGCAATATGCAAGGCATCGAACAGATGGCTAGAAATTTATGTAAGGAAAAAGGATTAAATGCAGATGATGTATTTAATCAAATAAAAAGCAGATTTAATAATTAATAGCATATTAGATGTCTTTGCAAATTACCTGGGTGACATCTTTATGAATAAATTAATGGAGGTAACTAATATGTTTAATTCAAATTGTGCTAGTGTGCCACTTGTTGCAAATATTGATGGCAACAGCAATAACAATGGCTGGGGAGATGGCGGATGGCTTTGGTTCATTGTTGTAATCTTTGCAATATTTGGTGGCTGGGGCGGTGGCTTTGGCGGATTTGGCGGTAATGGTGGAGCATTACAGGGATATGCAACACAGGCTGATATTCAGAGAGGCTTCGACAATTCGGCAGTTATCAGTAAGTTAGATGGCATTTCCAACGGACTTTGCGATGGTTTTTATGCTATGAACAACAGTATGCTCACAGGCTTTAATGGCATAAATACAAATATTATGCAGACAGGCTACGGCATCCAGCAGGCTATTAACGCTGATACAGTCGCTAATATGCAGAATACAAATGCTTTACAGTCACAGCTTGCAAACTGTTGCTGTGAGACAAGAGAAGCCATTCAGGGTGTAAACTACAATATGGCAACCAACACTTGCGCTTTGCAGAACACAATGAACAATAATACAAGAGATATTATTGACAGCCAACAGGCGGGAACAAGAGCAATTCTTGATTTCTTAACAAATGACAAGATTGCAACATTACAGGCAGAGAATAATGATTTACGCAGAGCTGCTTCACAGGATAGACAAAATGCACTTTTGACTACCACAATGGCAGCGCAGACAAATCAGATAATCGATGCCGTAAGACCTACACCAGTACCATCATTCCCAGCAAGCAACCTTTACGGATATGCTTACGGATGCGGATGCAATACAGGTTGCGGATGCTAAACAACTGAATAATTAACAAGTATCTTAATCAATTTTAATCGGTTTAATTCTTGGTTTAACTCGGTTTAATTCAATTTAACTTGATTTAACTCAATTTAATCGAGTTAAGTATCGAGTTTAACTCGAAAGAAAACTCGAAAGATTATGTCTGCTAAGCAGTATTACTTATAACCAAAGGGCAGGCTATAATGTTTGCCCTTATTTTAATTATCTGGAGGTTTCTAAAATGGAAGAATTAAAAAATAAGTTCATAGAAGCAATTAAAAGCATAGATTTTAATAAGCTTAATATCTATGAATTAAAAACTGTATCAGAAATTTCTGATACAGTAGATAAGATGGCAAAGAAAGATTATACAGAATTGCTTAAAGAGTCTATGATTTCAATGGGAGTAAAAACTTCAAAAGAAGAAAAACCTAAAACAATAGGAGAAATGAAATAAGGAGGTTTTTATTATGGCTGAATTTTCAAATGTTGCAACACAGACAGTTGCGGTAAATGGAAATGTATTATTTACAGATGCACCAACATCTGTATGTAACAAAGGATATATTTCGCACAGAACAGGAAGCGGATTAGTCAACCTCAAAGGTGCTACTAACACTTGCAAGGCAAAGTACAGAGTAGAATTTAATGGAAATATTGCAGTACCGGCAGGTGCTACAGCAGGTCCTATATCCCTTGCGATTGCGATAGAGGGCGAACCAGATTTATCAGCACTTGCAATTTCAACACCAGCGGCGGCAGAAGCATTTAACAATGTTTCTATGGCTACAGATGTATGGCTTTCTTGCGGATGCTGTCAGGCAATCTCTGTTAAGAATACATCTACACAGGCTATCAGTGTTGCTAATGCAAATATCACAATCAACAGAATAGGTTAAGAAAGTGAGGTAAACAACTATGCATATTGAAAGAATACACAAAATGGTTGAGTGCCTTACCGAAAAGACACTATCTGAACTTGATAAGGGTATTGAAAATGTAAACGTTGAGGAAATGTCAGAAGCTGTGGATATGATTAAGGACTTATGCGAAGCAGAATACAAGGCAGTTATCGTTAAGTCTATGAAGAAAGCAGATGAAGAGGAAGAAGAGTACAACAAGGAGCTGCTTAGAGCCTTAAAAGACGAATATGGAGAAGAGGGTGGTAGAAGATACTATGATGAATACAGATACAAGACTACTGGCAGATACGCCCCTAAAGGCAAGGGTAGTTATGTAGGCAGAAGAGGATACGAGGAACCGCCATATTATCATATGTACCCAGAGCGTGATATGGATAGAGAGTATGGCAGAATGTACTATACAGAGCCTACAGCTACACATACATCTGAAAGTGGCTACGACAGGGCAAAGAGAATGTACACAGAAACTAAAGAAATGCACAAAGCTAATACACCAGAGGATAAGGAGCATAAGATGAAGTCTCTTGACAGCTACACTAAGGAACTCGCAAGCGACATTACAGGTATGGTTGCCGATATGTCAGCAGAAGAGAAAAACTTACTTAGAACAAAGTTAAGTACTCTTGTATCTAAGATATAATTCTAAAGGCTATGGGTAGTGATATTCATAGCCTATTTCATTCAAAAAGGAGCATACAGATGATTTTTACAATCAATGGTACAATTTGGCACATACAATATAAAAATTCAAATTCGGGCGAATTAAAGCGGTCAGACAATACAATTAGCTTAGGTGTAACTGACAGAAACGCGCATACGATATATCTGTCAGACAAACTACAGGGATTTATGCAACGCAAAGTTCTGATACACGAAATCTGCCATGCAATCTGTATGTCCTATGATGTGTATTTGCCTATCGAACAGGAAGAGATATTATGCGACTTTGTAGCAACTTATGGAGATGAAATATTTGATATTGTCGATATGGTTTTAGGGGCAGTTAGGAGAGTGGGATAATGAGCATTGATGAACTGTTAAAGATAATTCAAAAGACTAATCCGACTATGACAAAAGAATTATTGATATATGAGCTTAGTCAATGTCGGTATTCAAGTAAAGCATTGATTTATACAGAAAAATGTTGTGTTGACAATAATATTTAAAAATGCTATTATTTAATAGATGTAAACAATTGATAATTAATATATCATTTTACCTTAATAGAATCATAGTGGAAAGTTGCATTGATACATTTTTGTATAGGTGCAACTTATTTTATTTTAGAGGTTTTATTATGAGAGTTGTAAGATTAAAAATGTATCAAGAAATGGCTAGATTCAATAATCCATCAGTGCCAAAAGGTGCAGATTGCTACCCTTTGCCACCATTTAGCACAGTTAATGGGTTTATTCATTCAATGTGTCAATGGAAAATGTATCATAAATTAGATTATTTTGTTACTGGCAAAGGAATTTATAATACTAAGGTGCAAAAAGAATGGCACGGTGGCTATAATTTCAACAAAATTAGCGATGAAATGCTTAATCGTTGGGATGTCATAACAGATAACGCAAACGGAAGCCATACAGGTTGGGTCAATGCAGTTAGATATCATCTAATGCTAGTTGATTTATATACAACTATATACATCAAAGCTGATGATAGTGACATAAATGATATATACCATGCTTTACTAAATCCGCCGGTATATCCATCATTGGGTGAATATGGTGATTTGTGCAAGATTGAAGCAGTAGATATTATAGAGCTCAAGGAGCTTGATAAATGTGTACCAGCTCCACTTGCTATGCAATCTTATATTCCTGTTAATAAAGGCAATTTTGCGGGAACTATCTATAGAATTAATAACAAATACGAAATCATTAAGGGTTTTAGGCGATTCCAGAAAGTTTCTTGTTATTTAGTGGATAAAGGACAAGAAGTTGTGAGCAATCTTTTTGATGATGATAAGCCAATTATTTTTATAAACTAATTTAAAACCCACGGAATATAGGTAAAATTTTCCTTTACCCCCGTGGGTTGACTTTTTGTATTCAAAATTTCGATTTTGGCAATTCCTAAAATTTAGTTCAGATTTCGTTCAAATCCTACTTTAAAAATTGAAAAATTTTTCCACAAATTTTATTGCTAAAAATTTCAATACCCCCGTCATATGCAATTTTGGAATCCAAAAATCGGTTACACAGAATTTCAATTTTTGCTCCCGATTTTGCTCAGATTTGCCTTGAAAAATTGATGAAAAACTTTAACAGATTAAAGTGTATTATATAAACTTGACAGGCTGTGGTTCGCGTTTATTTTGGCGTTGTGGCTTTGTGATTTGACCTGTACGGCGGTTTTATTGTGTCGGTGTAGACTTATAAGCCTACAGAACAAAACAGCCTTAAAACGCCTTTGAAAGCGTTGTATAAAATGGGCATAATATGCCCTTGCAAGCTGTGGAAGCTGTCGCCAGATCTGGAAGATATACCAGAACGCACGCCGCCCCAATTGGGTACACTTGTACACCTAAAAGGCGCAAAAGCCTTATACATAAGCATAACATTATTGTATTAATTTTTCAAGGTACGCAAAAAAAGCATATTAATATATGCTAATGCATCCTCAGGAATTAAACCCATACAAGCCACCAGATAACGCTAAAAAGGGCGTAGAATGTACGTCCTTGATTAAGTTATTAATTATTAAATTCATAAAATAGATCGCTTTTATTGTAACACGTTGTAAGTCTTTTTAAGCCATAAAAAATATCATAATTACAATCGTAAACAGCTTGTAGACCTGCATATATAATTACGCTTCGCCCATTATCCCAAAAAGAAAAATCCGCTATTTTTTCGAGCTCCAAGATTTTAGTTGCCTTTGCTCCATAAATGAATGTAAATTTTTCTAAATTTCCGCGGATTTCTCCGGCTGTTAAAGTGTCTAATTTTTCATATATTGTCATATCGCGCACCTCCATATTCTTTTCATTTCCCTATCCGGGGAAAAGCAAGCCGGGGAATCGAACCCCGGAAAAGCCAACCTTGCTAATTATGCTAAGAGCTGCAAAAGCTCCGCGCGTTTAGTCTGTATCAATTCCTTTGCTTTCATAAAGTCAACCGCGCCGCCTGCCATATATTCGATATACTTCGCAGCACTGATATATGCGTCAAATTCTGCCTTGTATGCCTCATCAAAGGCATTTTCTAATTCTTTGCTTTCTGGCTGTTCTGTCCATCTGCTCTCTGCTTCGTCTGCGGGTTTCTCTAGCTGTTCCAGCTTCTTAATCTTTTCAAGTAAAATCATCATAATTCATGCCTCCTTATTAATATGTTCAATCTTGAATCTGTCGCGTGTATCTTTCGGAATAACTAAATTAACAAAATCTTCCGCTAAAACTAAGGTATCAAATTGCGCCACAATTTTTTCTTTAGGACTTTCAAATTCACTGAAATATTGTGTTTCTATAACTTGCCAATTCATATTTACCCCTCCTTATAATCTAACCATTAAGCCTAAATCATTGCTGCTTTTAGCTCTAATAATATAAAAATCTTTAACTACATCATTAAAATACTTCTTGGAAGCTGTAAACATCTTGCCGCTTCCCTCATATTCTATACGCTCAATCTTTCCGTTTTTGTGAACCTCGAAAAAATCGCAATGCATTGTGATAAACAGCTCTTCAAATCTCATGTTCTTGTACCATTTCGCCGATTGTGATATAATCGGCTTACCTTTCTTTTTGATTGGTGGCGGTTCGTTCTTGGTAGGGGCGACCGCCTTTTTTATTTGCAAGATTATAATATCACTTTAAAAAGAAATATGCAAGTATTTTTATAACTTTTTTAAGAAATATTTTTATTGACTTTTAGAACCTGCTATATTATTATAAGAAATAAATAAAACAATATAGAAAGGAGCTATCACAATGCTTAAATATCGCTTTAATGTCGGGGATGCTTTAGAGCGTGCTGGATTTAACACATACAAAGCTAAAACAAGCGGATTATTGAGTCAAGACACACTAAGAAAGATAAAAAACGAGGACACAAATATAAATGCTAAAAGTATAAATAATCTTTGCTTGATTTTAGATATGCAGCCGAAAGACCTCTTTATATATGAAGAGACAGAGGAAGAAAGAGAACTAAAAAAGAAATTATAAAATATTTTAAAATATCACTTGCAAAAGTGACAAAGAAATGCTATTATAATTATACAAATTAAAAGAAAGGACAGCCGAAAGGCTGGAAGGTGGAAAGAATGAAAACAATCGAATTATTAAACAAAGTTGTTGGACTTGGATTTGACAGAGAAAAGGCACTTGCAGACATAGATGCAAGCCTTGACGAAATAATCGGAGCAGAGAACAGAAAGCCAATCGCAGAAGAGGAAGTCAGTGAAGAGCTGGCAAATGATATTTTGTTTGGCTTTGAATGCGAAAAAGAAAGTAATTAAGAAAGGGTGAACGGTGGACGATATGAAAGAGTTTAAAATGGACAATGGTAATATGTTAGAGGTTGGTGAGGAAATCAGATTTGCCGATTTGTGGCAGAGTGAAACAGGAGACGAGGGAGAAATTCTTGATTCTGGTTGTTGCTGGGTCGGTGACGATGAGAATAACATGCCAATAATTGCAGATTTCGAAATCTTGCAGAAAGACGAAGAAAATCTTGTACGGTCGCTTGTAAAAATAACAGATATAAGATAATATAAATATAATAAACCACAACATAAGATGTATAATCGTTAAATAGGCGGTTATACATCTTTTTTATTTTAGGGGATTTTATGAGTAAAAGAAAATATACAGATATTAAAAAGCTGGTTGGAACAGTATACAATAATTTTAAAATTATAGACTATAAGCGAGAGAATAGAAGGAGTTTGTTGTTTGTAGAATGCCCGCATTGCCACAATAGAAAATGGATGCGTAAAGAGCAAATAGAAATTGCTAAAAGCTGCGGTTGTTTAAATTATAAAACATTTTTCAAGGCGCAAAATATTAAAGGCGAAAGATTCGGGAATCTTACAGTTTTAGAACCGACGAATAGAAGAGATAAAAACAACGGTTCTGTTGTTTGGCGCTGTGTTTGCGATTGTGGAAATCTTAAAGAGACCACAGAAGCAGACTTAAAAAGGGGAGCGGTTCGAAGTTGTGGTTGCATAGCTCGAAAATTTTCCCGTGAAAACGGAAAGAAAGTACTTACGGAACAAGCTAAAAAAGTGTGTGTAGAAAATACAAGGCTAGATAATCTTACAGCGGCAACAGCTAAAAATAACACATCTGGCTACAAGGGCGTTACATGGGATAATAGCCGCAAAAAATGGGTGGCGCAAATAGTTTTTAAGGGCAAGGCGTATTATTTAGGCAGATACAACACGATAGAACAAGCAGCAACCGCGCGAAAACAGGCAGAAGAGGAATTATATAAGCCAATCTTAGAAAAATATAACTATAAATCAAGTAAAGAAAATTGACTTTGCAATATATTTATGCTATATTATTTTAATAATTAAATATATAAGATTTACACCCGATAATTATATAATAGTTATCGGGTTATTTTTATGTTATTAGTATATATTATAATAAGCTGGATAAGTTCCGGCAGAAAGGGGAACAGATGGAGAAAGTACAGGAAACAGCGGACACGCCCGAAGTATTTCAGAACGATATAGAGCTGTATTTATCGGGTTTCTGCAAAGAACACAATATCGAGGATATGACCAAAGAACCACAGAGCCGATGGAACGCTGCCCTAATGTATATAAATAAATATGTTTTTAGTGATAAAAGTATATTAAAATTAAATAAAAATATTAATAAAAATAATACTAATTGTATTATGGATAGTAATTTTTATATGTATGATTATGATAAATTAGAGTATATATTATATATATATTATTATTTATGTTCTGTATATGATAAAGAATGTAGTATAATGGGATATAGCTTATTAACTGGTATTAATTACGATACATTAATGGACTGGGGAGCAGATGAAAGAAAACTAAGTACAAAAGGCTTCGACATCGTGCAAAAACTGCGCATTTTTCGCGAAGAAAGTTTGTCAAACAAGCTCGCAACCGGCAACAAAAACCCTGTTGGCATCCTTGCAATACTTAACAGACATTATGCGTGGAATCTTCCAGGCGTGAGCAGAGAAAGCACCACAAAGGTTATTAAAACAGCCGCAGACCTTCCGCAGCTTGGCACATCCGGAAACGCTCAAGGCTCTAATGTTCGTCAAATTGCACAACAAGAAATCATTGTGCAAGATGTACAAGAAATCCCACAAAGCCAGTAAACAAGCGGTTTGTAGCCGTTTAGCTTACAGTAACATGATTTCGCTAAAGTTGAGTTTAGCGAAGTGATAAAACAGAACATTTGAGCGACAAAAACGCGATAAAGCCAGTAAATAAGCGGATTGACAGCGATTGCTTGATAATTATTCATTGCGCAATGGCTCCGCTCTGGCTGATTTCATTGTGCAAAATGTACAAACGGAGGGCGTGGGGGTTATATATCCAGACGCTGACCGCCCAACTAAGTCGCTCAAATATTCTCAAAAATAAAAAGGCTTATTATATATATTTATATATACATAACCAACCAATAATAATTTATTAAACTATATACAATAACCATTATATTTATTAATATATAGCTTTGATAATAACCCATATAATATAATTAATTAAATCTACTGTACAAATCTGATAGATAGGTGTATAATAGACACATCTTAATTATTCATAAGATATTCAATGAATACACACATCAAAACGGCTAATTCAGCCGAGTAAATTCCAAAAAATTTTAAAAAATAAAAAAGAGTCAGGAGTTAGAAATGCAGTGCGATAAGTATCTAGGTTTGGCTATGGCCATGCGTACTAACGATAAAAAGTCTACAGATAGGCTTGAGAAAAAGATTGATGATTTAAAGATAGGCAATCGTGGTGAAGATACACCAAGAATTGAGCTAGGTGGTGTTATTAATGCTGCATTAGGTTTATCTGGTGAAGTTGGAGAGCTTAACGATATGCTCAAGAAATGGGTTTTTCACGAAAAGCAGTTAGATGCTGAACATTTAAAGCGTGAAATCAGCGATGTATGTTGGTATTTGGCTTTGATGTGCGATTCATTTGAGTTTAATCTTGATGAAATCATGCAGATTAATGTTGATAAATTGAAAGCAAGATATCCAGAAGGATTTGATACTTACAGAGCTAATCATAGACAGGCAGGTGATATTTAATGAGTTCGACAAATATGTGCCTTAATTGTGAAAATAAGTTGAAACAGTTTAATGAGCAGCCATGCAATGATTGCATTGTAAGCGGTGGGGAAAATAACAATTTTACACCTCTCAAAGATGTTGCTCCTAGCGTCAATGAAAAACCGGTAAACGACAATGTTAATCATCCGAGCCATTATGAGACTGGCAGCTTTGAATGTATAGATGTTATGTTGGAAACACAGGGCAAGGAAGCTGTTAAGAACTTTTGCTTATGCAATGCCTTTAAGTACATTTACAGACATAATAACAAGAATGGCTTAGAGGATATTAAAAAAGCCAAGTGGTACATTGACAAATACATAGAATTGTCAGAATAGTCGTGTCAGTCAATGAAAGTATAATGGTTGCAAAGGATAGTACACTGCGACTTGCGGCAAATACATACTGGGAATAGCCGCTATTGCCCTTTAGTATAATGGTTATTGCACAGGATTTTGATTCCTGCAATATGGGTTCGATTCCCATAAGGGTAGTTTATTTTTCTTTTTATTTGTTTGGCTGTTCATTATTGTGTTTTTGCATTTTACACAGAACAATCCTCCTTTCATGTACCTCTTTGGATTTTGTTCAGTTAAAAGCGGTGCAAGACCGCTTGAGAGGGTTCGGCATGTATATACATAGCCATGTGAAAATCAGCTTATCAAGAAGCACTCCTTATCAAAACACCCCTAATATTTTATTGTTTCTGTTCTTGTTTCTTGATAGCCGTTATAGGCGGTATTTGCCGATATGGGATAAAGGTATTCCAGTAGCTTGCTAAGCTATCCAACAGAAATGTTGTTCGTGTTCGATTCACGATGTCGGCGTTATCACATACAAGTGAAATGGAAATATAGTTTGTTGGTTACCTATATTATCCTAAAACCAACCTGTATGTGAGTTGATGTGTATGCAAGTGGTAAGCAGTACCCGGAGGGTATATTCTGCTCGAGAAGAATTCGTGTGGTTCAAATCCACACCACATCAAGCGGTCGGGTAGCTCCCGAATAAGCAGGTGTTGCAGTAGCCCCTGCTGAAATAATTAAAATGCTTGCGTTGGTTGATTTGCGAACAGGATGGCAGATAGTGTAATGAAGTGCCATAAATACTTTCCAACACAAGAAACTGTACAACGGATAGTAGTTCAGTTGGGAGTAACGCTTGATTTATTCAAGTAGTCACAGGTTCAAGTCCTGTCTATCCGGTTACAACAAACTAGCTTGACGAAGCGAAAAGCACTTCCGCTGTGCCTGTTTGTTGTTTTTATCAATTAAGCGGAGTATGTATTACAGGCATACATAAATAATATCAAGCGGAGGTATTCGATTATGGCAACAATTAGAGTGCATAAAACAAAAAATTACACAGTTATGAGCAATACTCATTTAAGGGATAAGAATTTAAGTCTGAAAGCAAAAGGACTATTGTCTGTAATGCTTTCATTGCCCGATAATTGGGATTATTCAATAGCTGGGTTAGTTGCAATAAGCAAAGAGAATGAAACAGCCGTTAAGTCGGCTTTAAATGAATTAAAAGATAATAATTATGTTGCAGTTACCAAGGAAAATCCAACAAAAAGCAATGGTGGAAGAATAAAATACACTTACGAGGTTTACGAAGAACCGCATAAACAGAAAGTAGAAAAACAAGATATAGAAAATCTAGGGGTTGAATGTCAACAGGTAGAAAACCACGGACAATTAAATACTAATGAATCAAGTACTGATGAATTAAATATTAATATACAAAATACTAATGAATTAAATACTAAAAGTAATTCTCTTAACAGAGAACAATGTAATTCTTTTTTACCCAAAGATAAAAAAGCGAAAGAGTTTAAGCCGATAAGCGAATACTCTCAAAGTGATTGGGAAGTTGCCGAAGAAAGAATGATAAACAGAGCCGGCAAGATAGCTTATGATTGGACTAATGATAAAACGCTCAAAGAAAATGTAGAAGCATTCTTTAAATATTTTTTAGATAAACACGGAGAATGTACTGGAGAATATCACTACCCATTAACAGATAAGGTTTTATCAAGAGTAGTAGATAATTTAACAAAAGAAACCGACATAGAGCGTGACGGATATACAGATACCTATTATGCGGCTATAAGTGATATGGACGATAATACAGACTACAAGATGTTAGTTGATGAATATTTCAATACAAAGTTTTCGGCAAAATGCGATTACAGCTTAGTTCATTTTTCTTCTGAAAAGGTTTTGATTAACATTATGAACCACACTTGTAAGAGCAGTTGGTGCGAAAGTAAGGAATGGTAAGGAGTGATTATTATGGCTATGGGAGTGCACCCACTAAACAAAGATAAGTTTTATGAAGCAATTAACTTATACATATCAGGACAGGCTTCACAGGTAAAGGCGGCAAAAGTAGCAGGTTGTAGCGTACCGACATTTAAGAAATATGCTAACAAGATTTATGGCGGCGAGGAATTACCAGATAATTTATGGGGGAAGAATGATGATTAAGAGAATTGTTAATCGCTGGATAAGATGCAAGACAAAGAATTTAACAAGAATACCATTGTTTATAATGACATTTAACTATCGTAAATATAAAGCAGACGGAAAGAAAGACAGTTGCATGTTTTACACACACCCAGATATTGCCAAAGATGAATTTGTGAAAGAAAAGTTACAGGAAGTTGTTGACTATATCAGAGATAACTATGATTTAGATATTTTTACGAGGATTTGAGGTGTAATATGTGTAAGTTTTGCGAGGAAAAATTTCCTATCATAACACATTATGGCAAATTTAAGATTGATAAGTTGTCAAATAAACCTGTAATTACATGCAATTTGAATAAATGTCCGTCTTTTGCAGTGTGTAGCAGTAAAGATATGAATGTTGAAATGGTAATGAAAATAGCCTACTGTCCTATCTGCGGTAGGAAGCTGGTGGAAGAATGAAACATCAAAAAGAATGGCACACTTGCGACAGGTGTGGTGTGGAAATAGAAAAGCCTAAAATATGGTATGACCGAATATTCCCTTATCGAAGAACCGTAAATTTAAAAAGAGCTACATCTTTCAAGGAAATATTTACGGAAATTAAACAAGGGAAAATAGAGCCGGCCGTAAGTGGAAATGGCATAGAAAATATTGTATTAGAAGAATACTATTGTACAAAGACAAAGCAAATTGACTTATGCCCTAAGTGCAGGAAAGATTTTGAGAGGTTTATGAGGAATGAGTAATGCTTTTACGATTATGTTTTTAATTGTGATTATAGTAGCTGTGGCACTTATGATATCTATATGCATTGCAGGAACAGTGTTTTTGTTTGAAGAAACAGGGATGCTTGATGTATTCAGAGAGATTATCAAAAAGAATAGGAAGTGATTTTATGAAAATAATTAAACAAGGCAATTTGAACATAGCCAGAGAACCACTAAGGTTTGAATGTAAAAATTGTGGAACGATTTTTGAAGCAATCAAACAAGAATATATATACTGTGGCGACCAACGAGAGGGCGATAACTGGAAGTGTGAATGTCCTTTGTGCCACGGAGCGGTATATTACAACTAAAACGATATTACCGGCTACAGATTGATTGTAGTCGCTACCCTAAAACAATTATAGGCAAAGGTCTATAAGCACCTTTGCTGAAAAGTGGAGGTGCTTTTCTTTATGGCTAGTCAGAGCCTTATTTCCACAGTTAATGGATATGAAAATTACATACAGAGAAAAGGTATTGATGAACAGGTAATCAACGCTTATACAGATGCTTGCAATGTGGCTGTAAATGGCGAAAAAGACATAGAGTATGGGTTACAGCTTACCAAAAGGACAAAAGAGCTTATAGAAAATTTCTGTTTGGCTAGAACAGGTGGCACGATATGGGATTTAGAGAAGTATGCGTTTGCAAATAAAACGGAATATGAGCTGATTAATTGGTTTTACGATATTTTACTGATTGAAGCGCAAAACAAGGTTGTTGACAGTTTTTTTAGATACATAGAAAAGAAACGTGAACCTAAAGAAAGATTCTATATGCCAAGAAGAAAACAGTTTATCAAAATAGGCTTAATAGAAGCATTACAAGGCATGATTGATGATAAATATGATATTTTATGTATTTCTCTCCCACCTGGAACAGGAAAAACCACAATCGAAAAGTTTTTCCATTCTGCGGTTATAGGTTGGTACTCAAACGGATATAACCTTTTTTATTCACACAGCGGAGACATTACACGAATGTATTATGATGGAGTATACGATATTGTCACAAACGCTGACGAGTATACATGGGGAGAAGTGTTCCCTGGACTTGAAGTAACAAGTACAAATGCAAAACTTGAACAGTTTAACGTAGGAAAATATAAGCCGTTTCAATCTGTACAATGTACATCCGTCGGCAGTAAAAATGCCGGTAAAGTCAGAGCCAATAAATTTCTGCTAGTTGATGATATGATAGGCGGCATTGAAGAAGCACTAAACCCAACCTATCTTGATAAATTGTGGGATAAATATGCAGTAGATGCACGACAAAGAAAGATACCGGACGAGGATGGAAACCCATGTAAAGAAATACATATTGCTACAAGGTGGAGCGTTAGAGACGTAATAGGACGTATTATACAAGCTTATGAGGGAAACAAACGAGTTAAAGTAATATCCGTGCCTGATGTAGACCCAGTAACAGGAGAAAGTAATTTTGACTTTGAATTTGGTGGCTATACAGTAAAGGATTTTGAAGATATTCAGCTACTTATGGATGAAATCTCATATCGCTGCTTGTATAAACAAGACCCTATAGAACGTGAGGGCTTATTATTCCCAGACGATAAAATCCGAAGATACCTCAATTTGCCACACGGAGAGCCAGAAATTATCACAGCTCAATGCGATACAAAAGGAAAAGGTACAGATTATTTTGTACTGCCTGTATTGCAAAAATACGGAGAAGATTATTACTGCGTTGATTGCGTATGTGACAACACAGCAGATTATGAAGAACAATACAGAAATGCCGCAGGTGTACTTGTAAATAACAAAGTGCAAGAGTGCGAATTTGAGCGTAATGCCGGTGGCGACAGAGTAGCAATGGAGGTTAATAAGCGTGTAGAGAGTGTAGGTTGGATATGTAATATTACAGACACGCCTACAGAAACAAACAAAGAGGCAAGAATTTTTCAATGTTCTAACTGGATTTTGCAACATATTATTTTTAAAGACGTATCACTTTACAAACCTAATGAACCATACGGAGTAATGATGTCGCTTTTAAAACAGTATTCAGTATCTGGAAAGAAACAATTGGATGACGTTCCAGATGTATTTTCAAACTTTGCATTGAGGATGACAAAAGGAAATCGAGTTAAAAAAACAATCATTATGTCAAGTCCGATATAGGAGGTTAATCTATTATGACAACTAAGGATTATCTTAATCAAATCAGTAGACTTAATCGTATGATAAATAACAAGCTAACAGAGATAGCACAACTTAGAGAGCTTTCTTGTAGTATATCAGCAGTAAAGAATGAAGAAAGAGTGTTATCATCATCAGACCCAGATAAAATAGGCACTACATATGCCAAAATTGACGAAATGGAACGTAACCTTGATAAAATGATAGATGAATACACCGATAAAAAAAATACGATTATAGGGCAAATAGACAGCATAGAAGATGAAGATTACTACAACGTACTTTTTTCAAGATACATTGAAAAAAAGACATTTGAAGTAATTGCTACAGAAATGAATTTTTCATACAGGAATGTAACAAGACTTCATGGAAGAGCATTAAAAGTATTTGAAGAAAAATATGGCAATAGTTATTTAAAGTTGTCCTAGAATGTCCTATTGCACTAATGATATACTGTATCTGTAAGAAGTTACAAAGATGTTTTTCATAAACAAAACATTCCTTATCGAAAGCACCGTTACTTAATTGTGATGGTGCTTTTTGTTATGCAACGAGGTAAAAATATGAATTTTTATATGAATAAAGATAAATCAATCATGTGTCCGAACTGCCATAAGTTTTTAACTAAGGCAGATAAGAAAGACCCACGCACACACAAACTAGCTTGCAAACATTGCGGCAAATGGATTTGGTATGTGCCAAATGATGATGACAATTTTCAGATTAAAGAAATTCCACGGAGTAGAAGCTCAAGTGGTATGACATTTTATTAGAGGTGCAAGAAATGCAGACAGGAAGAATTGCTATTTATACAGATGCAAAAGAAATAACATCTGACAATATAATACCGATTTTGCGTGAAGCAATTTTGGAACATGATATTAATTCCAACAGAATACAATTTCTTCTTGATTATGATGCAGGAATACAGCCAATAGTTAGGAAGAATCCAAAGACTTACAGACCAGACATTGACTGTGAGTGCTGTGATAATGTGGCTAACGAGGTCACAGAGTTTAATTTAGGCTTTAAATGGGGGAATCCTATAACACTTGTTCAAAATGGCGACAATGAGGATTCTAACCTTACAGAAGCTATAGCGGAATTAAATAGTTGCTATGAATCGCAGAATGCAAGGCAGAAGCAACAGGAACTTGCAAGATATGTTGAAATTGGCGGCGTTGGATATGTTTTTATTGATGCTAACACAGAGTATGAAGATGGGGAAAGTTATTTTACATATGACATATTAGACCCAAGAACAACATTTGTTATAAGGTCAACAGCTTACAATGACAAGAGAGTTATTCTTGCAGGTACTTATATCAAGGATAAGCATAGTGGAACAAGATATTATACTTGTTTTACTAAAGATATCCGATATGAAATAACTGACGGAATAAAAATTACTAATGGACCAGAAAAAGGAAAGACAAAATGGGGATTTTTAAAGAGAAGCGGAGAAGAAAATCCATTACATAAAATCCCTATTATTGAATATACAAGGTCATTCGACAGGATGGGCTGTTTTGAACGGCAAATATCTGAAATGGATAACTTAAATTTACTTATTTCAGATTTTACCAATGATGTTGAACAGAACACACAGGCAGTTTGGCATACAAACGATGTTGATTTTCCTGTAGAGAAAAAAGTTACAGACAATGAGGATGGCACACAGACTATTGAAGAAACTGTAAGGAAACCAAAATCTGGAGAATGGATGCAGACCTATACATCAGCAGATGGCAAAACTCCAATAGTTGAGCCACTTGCAATTAATTACGATTACACAGGTATGCTTAATAACATTCAATCAAGGCGACAGATAATCTTGCAGAAATGCAATGTACCACAACGAAATGATAATAGCGGTGGCAGTACAGGAGTTGCAATGTCAGATGCAACAGGTTGGTCACAAGCAGAAACAGCGGCGGCAAAACAGCAATTAATTACTGATGGCTGCAAAATGGAAGAAATAAAAGTTGTTCTTGCGGCTATTAAGCTGTCAAACAATGTTAACAGTAGCAACCCATTACTTAAATTAAGGGCAAGAGATGTAAAGCCTAACATTAAGCGACAAAAAACTTATGAAATGTCAACCAAGGTTAATGCTATGGCAACATTGATAAGCCACGGATTTAGCCTTAAAGATACAGTTGATGCGATTCCGTTCTTTGACGACCCTAACGATGTTGTAGCGAGAAGCGGAGAGATGGTTAAGGCATATCAAGACAGTATAATCAACAAAGACACACAGAACCAAGCGGAGGGCGGAGATGGCGAACAATCACCTAACAAAGACCGCACAATGCAAGACTTATCAGACCAGACAGAAAATAGTCCAGTTATAGATAAAAGCAGAACAGATAAATAATTGATATTGAGCCACAGGGTAGAAAATGCCTTGTGGCTTTTTATATGCCCTAGAGAAAGGGCAATACAAATATCGCAAGAAGTTGAGAGAACAACAAAAAACGCAGAAAGCAGAGGTAAAGAAATTATGGCAGATGTAACTAACACAACAACAGAACCAACAACTAATAATGAACCACAGAACGAAGAGCAGACACCTAGCGTAGAAGAGCTTATGGCACAGCTTGCTAGTGAAAGAGCTGAAAAAGAGAAGTATAAGAACGCTTCAGATAAAGCCAGTTCAGAAGCAGCTAAGTACAAGAAAGAGCTTCGTTCAAAACAGACAGCAGAAGAACAGGAAGCAGAAGCAAAGGCAGAAGCTGAAAAGTTGCAGGCTGAAAAGTTCGAGAATATGAGCAAAGAACTTAATCATATGAAAGCTGTCAATGCTTATCAGAAAGTTATAGGTGATGGAAATGATATTGATTCTTTGATTGAGGCGGTTGCAGATGCAGACCATAGCCTTATAGCAACTGTAATTGCCAATGAAGTGCAAAGACAGGTTAAAGAAGCTAAGGCAGAGTGGCTTAAATCGAGACCGGCTATTAATGCAGGCGGTGGAGAAGAAAGCACGATAACACAGGAACAGTTCAACAAGATGAATTACCACGAAAGAGTGGAGTTCAAAAATAAGAATCCAGAACTTTATAAGAAGTTCACAGAGTAGAAAACGGAGGTAAACAAACTATGTCACAGACTAAGTTAGCAAATTTAGTAGATCCACAGGTAATGGCTGATATGGTATCAGCTAAGTTGCCAAAGAAGATTAAGTTCTCACCTATCGCAAGAGTTGATACAACACTTGTAGGCAGACCGGGAAGCACAATTGTTGTGCCGAAGTATGCTTATATTGGTGACGCAGAAGATGTAGCAGAAGGTGTTGCTATGGGTACAACAGTACTTACAACATCTACAACAGAAGCAAAGGTTAAGAAAGCAGGTAAGGCTGTAGAGCTTACAGATGAATCAGTATTATCTGGTTATGGCGACCCACTTGGTACAGCTATCAATCAGATTGCTATGTCAATCGCTGCAAAGGTTGATAATGACAGCTATGACGCACTTTGCACAGCACCTATTGATTACGACGGAACAGCAGCACCTATCAGCTATTCAGCAGTTGTAGCAGCTAATAGCAAGTTTGATGATGAATCAGATTCATCACTTACAAAGATACTGTTCATTAATCCAGCACAGGAAGCCACATTGCTTAATGACGATGATTTTAAGAGCAACGATAAGTACCCACTTAATGTGATTATGAACGGCACTATCGGCTCTATTGCAGGAGCGCAAGTTGTTAAGTCTAAGAAAGTTAAGTTAGTTAAGTATGAGCTTGATGATTCGACAGGAACAATTAATGTTGTAGCCGACACAACGAGCGAAGATGCAACTAATGTTCACCTTAATACAGCACTTGCACATACGCTTAAGTCAAAGGATAAGGAAATAAAGGTAGGTAGCAAGTTAAAGGCTGTTACAACAGAATTCTATGCTTGTCCTATTGTTATCGTATCAGCAGAAGACCCTAACGAGGACACAGGTGCAGATGGTGTGTCAGAGGAAGAGAACGCACTTACAATCTATATGAAGAGAAACGTTGAGATTGAATCAGACAGAGACATTCTTGCAAAGACAACTGTTATCTCTGGTGATGAACACTATACAGCAGTCTTAAGCAACGATTCAAAGGTTGTTCTTGCTAAGTTCGGAAAGTAAGAGGTGTTTATATGTTATTAAGACGACATAAAATCAATGCCGCAAAGCAGAGCGAAGAAGTAACAGCAGATAATGTAAGACAGGAAGCTGTTTATGGAGATGAGCTTAAGTATGAGGAAGAGCAGGATAAGTTTCCTGTTCAACCTACAAGCGATTACACAAAAACAGCTATTAAGCGTATGCCAACAGCGGACTTACAGACACTTGCCTTAGAACAAGGTATTGAGAACGCAATGGAGCTTACAGGAGCAGAACTTAAAGAACTGTTAATTGAGAAATTAGGATTATAGGAGCTGAAATTATGGAATACACCGCATTGGAGCAAGTCAAAATCAGACTTAAACAATTTCATATTGATACAGTCACAAATGATGATGAAACAACATCTGATGTGGTAGTGTTCGATAGCAAAGAAGATAATCCAGTAATCGAACAGCTCATTAAGCAAGCTACAGAAGATGTAAAGGCAAGAAGAAACTACCCCGACAGCTACACGGATGAAATGATAACCGAAGATTTGAAGAAATTTGAAAGTATTATCGTTAATCTTGCGGTCTATGACCATTCACAGGCAGGCGAAGCATTTATGGCAAGTTACAATGAGAATGGCGTAAACAGAACTTGGAGAGACAGAGATAGCTTATTTGTTGGGGTATTTCCATTTGCTAAAGTGTTATAGAAGATTGTGCGTTAGCATTTTGCCGATGTCAGCAATATGTTAGCAGGCGGCACACATTAAGGGTGGTGGGCGGTGTGCCTATTAATAATTACAGGAGATATAAAATGAAAGAATTTTTATTACAGACATATACAATAATATTGCCTATCGTATTAGGTTATATTGTCTGGCTCCTTAAACAGCAAAAAAAGGACAAAGACGCCAATAGCAAAGGTACAATGCTACTTTTGCGTGTACAGCTTATCGAATACCACGATAAGTATATGAAACTCGGTGAAATACCATCCTATGCTTATGACAATTTTGTTGAAATGTATAACGCATATCACGCATTGGGCGGTAATGGTATGGTAACCAAAATGTATAACGAAATACAGGAAATTCACTTAAAGAATGGAGGCAAAGATTAAAATGGATATAACATCAGTATCAACAGTAGTTGCAATCGTTGTAATAACATATCTGATAGGCTTAGGAGCTAAGGCAATCCCACACATTAAGGATAATTACATTCCTATAATCGTAGGCGTTGCAGGCGGTGCCTTAGGTGTTATAGGTATGTATATAATACCGGACTTTCCGGCAAATGACATTCTTAATGCAATAGCAGTAGGAATTGTGTCCGGATTATCAAGCACAGGTGTTAATCAGATTTATAAGCAGGTAAAGAACAATGCTTGACATTAATAAGCAGGCTATGAAGTATTCACTTCAAGGGCAGACAGTAACTATTTATGAAAGAGACGATGACGGCAATATCCTTTATGAGGGATATACCGACACAGAGGGCAACTTCATTCCTTATCTTGATGATGAGGGAAATAAGATACCCAAAGTCCTTGAAGAGAAAACAGGCTTTTCAGAGCCGGTTGATTTTAAAGCTAACATATCGTTCAGCGGTGGAGAAGCACAGAGCAAAGAATATGGCTTTGATACCGCTGATTTTGACGCTATTTTACTGACAGATAGGAATATGTTGCCTATCCAAAAAGGAGACCTTATATGGCTTGATAGCAAGCCTACATACACATCTGACAGCCTTGTTGATGAAACATCAGCGGACTTCACGATTGTAGGTACAAAACCGGCATTGTGTTCAACTAAGTATATGCTTAAAGCGGTTGTAAAGTAGGTGACTATGGAAGATATAAAGATTGATGTTTTAGGAACTGAATATGTTGTGAAGTTCAAAGAACTAAATGACGAAGATATTGACGGATTTTGTGATAATACACAAAAACTAATAGTCATTCGTTCGGATAACAAAAATAAAGTTGGAGATTTTAAATATTTACAGAAAAAACAGCTAAGACACGAAATTATTCACGCATTTATGTCTGAGAGCGGTTTGCAGTGTAATTGGCAACATATCGAACAGTTTGGACACGATGAAACAACAATTGATTGGTTCGCTATCCAATCACCTAAAATATTCAGAGTATTTACAGAATTAAAATTGCTTTAAGGTGGTGCAATTATGGCTAAACGTACAATTAATGTATCTCTATCGGAAAGCTCAATACAAGGGGCAATAAGACAGCTACAACTATATAAGCAAACATTACAGTACAAGTGTGAATTGCTTGTTGAACGACTAGCAGAATTAGGCGACAAAGCAGCAATTATGAGTGTTAATGAAAGCCCATTAGGTAGGACAGTAACATTGAGAGTTGACAAAAAGCCTATTCAAGACGGATACCAAGCCATTTTGATTGCTACTGGCAAAACTATTGAGGTAGAAGATAGAGAGCCATTTTACACACTGTTAGCGATTGAATTTGGTGCAGGTATTTATTACAACAGCGGTAACGAAAACCCCAAAGCTGATAGTCTAGGGTTAGGTGTTGGAACTTACCCAGGGCAGATACACGCATTTGAAGATGGCTGGTACTACTTAGGTAATGATAATCAATGGCACTACACACACGGCGTCAAGGCTACAATGCCTATGTATAACGCCACAATGGAAATTGTTAATCAGTATAAGCAGATAGCAAGAGAGGTGTTTAGTTAATGGCAAATGCAAACGATTGGGCGATAGACCTTGAAAACACAGTCACAGCACTTGTCAAGGCTAAGACCCTAACACAATTAAAGAAAGCGTACCCGAAGATAGTTATAACAAATGAGGGAGAAAACAGCGGTCAAGCAGTATTCCCAACAGTATACATACATCTGTTGCCAGCGGTAGAGCAAGGACAAACACTTGACGGACAGACAATCAATGCATTGTTAGCAACATTTCAAGTAGATGTTACAACTAACACAAGCAAAGCTGATTGCCGTAAGGTTATGGCAGTAATTACAGATACATTTAAAACAATGAGATTTCAAGGCAACGCAATGCCAGAGTTCTCAATCAGCAATAAAGTACATAAGAATACCGCTAGATTCAGACGAATGATAGCGGCAAATGACAGATTGATGTAACAAAGAGCAGAAATGCTCTTATTTTTTTGCAAATTTTTAGGAGGTAAACAAGGCGATGGCAAGTACAAGTTATAAAGCTAGGGTTATCTACAAGGAGCATAGCGAAGATGGTTTTGCAGGCTCATACAAGTTAATGGTTGCGGCTAAGTCGATTTCAGCACCAGTATCAGCACCTAACACAGTTGAAAGTACAACATTTGAAGATGATTCACAGACATTCTTAATGGGTATCAAAACATCTGACGCTAAGACTTACACAGGAAACCTTGAAAAGGCTTATTTGCAGGACTTAATCAAAGCAGAGGGTAAGCAGTTAGATATTATTCAGTTATATGGTTCTGACGGATTAGGTGCGGTTGCTAAGTACGCATTTGTCGGGCAGGTAACAGCAACGCCTAATGATGTTTCTGGTACTGACTCGGTACTTGAAATGACAGTAACAGCAGTTCCTAACACTTCACCTATTGAATGTACAGACAAGCTTCAAGTTGTCGAGGGTGCTGGTGGCACATTCACAGTAACAAAGGTGGGGGAATAATAAGCCAATCGACTAAATCAAAGGCTGTGTCGATTGGTGACACAAACGCCAAAACAGCCGAATACACATCATATCTTGATGATGTAACAGAATAATTATTTTAAAAGGTAGGTGCGGTGTAAAATCCGCACCTTTCCCTATATGGTGATAGGGTGGGAAAGGGTAAAAATTATGATGAATATTAATGTAAACGGAAAAGAATACAAAGTTGAGTTCTCATTCGGTGCAGCAGAATGCAAGGAGATAGTGCAGAAGATGTTTGCTGTTGTAAATGGTTCGTACTTACTTACACAGACAGACAAAGGTGTTGCGCAGGCTTCTTTTGATGGATTGGCAAATATGACAGCGGATATACCGGAGATTTGCATTTTAGCCATTTACGCAGGTTGTATTGATAATAACCCAGTAACTATGGATGAAGCAAAGGAACTCACTAGGGCATATATTACAGAGAAGAGAAAGACGGATAAGAGTTACGGATACAGAACATTATTCGAGGAAATCAAGAAAGCGATGGAAGATGATGGTTTTTTCGAGTTGAGCGGAATAACGGCAATGCTAGAGGAAATGGCGAACAATGTGGAAGAGATGGAACAGGAGCAGAAGAAGCCAGCAGTAGTACCACAAGACCACTTAAAGAAACAGACTTCCACAAAATAATCTGGGAAGAATACTTTGTCTTAGCCAGTTCACTAGGCGTTAGTTATTCGGACTTTTTAAAAATGACACCTACAAAATTATTACTATACGCAAAAGGTAAAAAGATTGATAGACAAAATCGCGATTCAGAAATGTATAACTGGTTTTTGATTTACGCAATTCCAGCTATTTCTTGCGGAATAGGTGCGGCATTTGATAAAGATGTACACATTGAATATCCTAAACAAGCTATTTTATCAGAAAAAACAGAAGAAAGTGAAGAAGATACATATGATAAGGAGTTACAGCTGATGTTACTCAATGAGCAAAAATGGGCGGCACAGACTGAAAAGAAAGGACTACCGCCAACAATCCTATAAAAGGGGGCTAAGGCGTGGAATTAGATTCATTAGAAGTCAAAATTACCGGTACTGCCACTAAAGCTATTAATTCTGTTGATAAACTGATAAATCAGCTTACAAGGTTGTCAACATCACTTGCAACTGTGAATGGTTCATCACTAAACAGCCTTGCAAGTGGTGTTAGTCAGTTAGGTTCTGCTATGCAGAACATGAACGCAGGAACAGCAGATTTTACAAGACTTGCTAAGAATATCACAAAGATAGGTTCTGTTGATTCAGCCGCACTTGCTAACACAGCTACATCACTTGAAGCTGTTACAAAAGCGGTTGCAAGCATATCAGCCATACCACAGAACGCAACACAGGTTACAGAATTTGCAAAGTCACTTGGCAAGCTAGGCAGTAAAAGTATTGAAAATGCCACAGTGAATATCCCTAAACTGGGTAATGCGCTGAATGGCTTAATGACCACATTATCAAGAGCACCTAATGTAAGTAGTAATGTTATTGCTATGACTAACGCATTGGCTAATCTTGCTAGTCAAGGTAGCAAGGTGGGTACTTCTTCAAACTCACTTCAAAAGTCGCTGTATGGCGTTTCTACAAGTGCTAGAACAGCAACTAAAAGTAGTTGGAACTTGGCAAGTGCAATAGGTAAGTTTTATGCCACTTATTTTATGGTAATTCGTGGCAGTAAGAAACTTATAGAAGCCATCAAGTCAACAACAGATTACATTGAAGCTTTCAATTATCAAGCGGTAGCATTTGGCAAGATTGGTTCAGAATGGGATAAGGATTATGAAAAGTACGGATATGATAACGCTACGGCATACGCTGAAAGCTTTCAGAACAGAGTAAATGATACTCTTGGAAAACTATCTGGATTAAAAGTTAATGTTCAAGGTGGCTTGCTTGAAGAAAGTGGAGCAAAAAACTTAGGACTTAACATACAAGAGATAACACAGTACGCTTCACAGTTAGCTTCTGTTACTAACTCATTAGGACAGACAGGCGAAGCGACAACGGCTATTACAAAGTCAATGACAATGCTTGCAGGCGATATAAGCTCGCTTTTTAATGTGGACTATTCAACAGTAGCACAGAACTTACAAAGCGGCTTAATCGGTCAATCAAGGGCATTATACAAGTATGGTATTGATATTACTAATGCTACACTAGCGACATATGCTTACAATTTAGGCATTTCCAAGTCTGTATCAGAAATGACACAGATGGAAAAACAGCAGTTAAGAGTGTTGGCTATACTAGACCAATCAAAAGTATCGTGGGGGGATTTAGCCAATACAATCAACTCGCCAAGTAACATGTTACGCCAGTTTAGCAACAATATGAAAGAAGTCGGAATGGTGGCAGGACAGTTGTTTATCCCAATTCTTTCAAAGGTTATGCCAATAGTAAACGGAGTAACTATTGCAATCAAAAGATTATTAGTCAACCTCGCTTCTTTAATGGGCGTTAAGATTGACTTTGAGAGCTTCGGACAAAGTGGCTATAAAGACACATCAGACGGCTTAGAAGATATTTCAGACGGCTACCAAGATGTGGCTGATTCAGCAAAGAAAGCTACATTATCCCTTATGGGATTTGATGAAATCAATAAATTACAAGATGATACAAGTTCAAGCAAGGGTTCAAGCGGCGGCGGTGGTAGCAGTATTGACTTAACAGATGATATTACTAAGGCGGCGGCTGATTATGAAGCGGCTTGGAATAAAGCATTTGCCAATATGGAAAATTCGGCTATTGCGTGGGCTGATAGGATTGATAAGGCACTTGAGCCTGTTAAACAGATTTTTAAAGATTTTGCGGTTGGTGATTTCTTTAAGGCAGGGCAAGATACATCTAACCTTGTGGCAGGAATTTTTAATTGGTTTGCAAAGGCTATAGATGATGTTCCTTGGTATACAATTGGACATAATATAGGAGAGTATTTAGCTGGACTTAATTGGCTTGAAATATTTTCAAGCCTTGGCAATGTGTTATGGCAAGCCATTAAAGCAGCTATCGAATTATGGAGTGGTTCATTTACGGCAGCACCAATTGAAACGACCTTAATAACGGCTATAGCGGCATTGAAATTTACAGGCTTAGGAAGCGTTTTAAAAAAGAAACTTGTTACAGTAATAGGAACAAGTATTAAAGGTGCTTTAAAATCATTCGGAACAGGCAGTATAATATCAGGAATAGGTGGATTACTTACAACAGATATAGGTACTATTATAGGAGCAGGAACAGCAACAGAAATAGGCTTAACTATAGGTGCTGGAATAGTAGGTGGAATAGTAGCCGCTATTGCTGGATTTAATTTAGGCAATTGGCTCAATGAAAAATTAACAGGCGAGAAAATAGATATGTCAATGTTTGACCAAATAGCGTATCTTATAAAAGCACCATTTGAAGATTTACCTAGCTTTATTGACGGAGTGATAGAAACTATCACATTCGGGCATAAAGATGATATAGCAAATTGGTGGACTACAAGTGTTGCGCCGTGGTTTACTAAGGAGAAATGGGGAAAGCTGGGAGATAACATAAAAACATCTTTAAGCGAAAAATGGAATAGCTTTTCAAACTGGTGGAGCAATACAGCTATTGCTAACTGGTGGAATAATAATGTTGCACCGTGGTTTGAAAAAGAAACATGGGTTGACGCTGTTGATGGAATGAAATTAGGAATACAAGAAAAATGGGATTCAATCGTTGATTGGTGGAATAGTCTCGCAATTGTTTCTTGGTGGAGCAATGATGTGAGACCGTGGTTTACTAAGGAAAAATGGGAAAACTTGGCTGACGGAATAAAAAAAGGTATTCAAGGGAAGTGGGATGATGTTGTGAATTGGTGGGATAGCAAACCAGCACTTCAACGCATTTCTGTGGCTATCGAAGATTTTAAAGCTAAGATACAGAACGCTTGGAACAGCTTTAAGCAGTGGTGGAATGATTTAGGACTTGAATTTCCACACATTGATACACCGCACTTTAAGATTGACGGAGAGTTTAGTCTTGCACCGCCTAAAGTACCAAAAGTCAGTATTGATTGGTATGCAAACGGCGGATTCCCAGGCAAAGGGCAATTGTTTGTCGCAAATGAAGTAGGTCCTGAAATGGTTGGTACTATGGATGGAAGAACGGCGGTAGCTAACCAACAGGAAATTACACAAGGTATTGCTAATGCGGTTTATCCGGCAGTTTACAATGCTGTTAGGGCGGCTATGGCAGAAAGTAGCAATAATATCAATGTAACGCTACAAGGCGACGCAGATAAGCTATTTACAATGGTACAAGATAAAGCTAACAGCTATACAAATATGACAGGTCAAGCAGCCTTTCCGTATTGATAAGATAAAAGTATTGTGCTATTCTTTTGCTATATATAAAAAGCAAAGGGGTAACACAATATGACAGAAAAGAAAGCAAAGAAAAAAGACAGTAAACTAAGCATAGCGGCGGCAATCACAGCACTATTTATATTCACAATCCCAATAGGCTTTATATTGGCTATTGTAGATTTAATTAAAAGTAAAGGCGACAAGTCACAAAGGCACTTAGGCTCTTACTTTGCAATAGTATCGTTTGTACTATTTCTGATAGTCGCTTTTAGTAACGGAAGTGGTAACAGCAGTAACAATGCCAATGCTACGAAACAAACCATTGCAACACAGCAAGATACAGACACAGCAACGAATAATGATACAACACTTAAATACCTTAAGTATGATGTAATTACAGATAGCAATGACAGAGAAGTTCTTGTTGTTTATTTTGACTTTGCAAACAATTCAGAAGATAATACGGCTTTTGCATATAATTATGATGTTACATGCTTTCAAAACGGCAAAGAACTTGACTATCCGTTAGTTAGTTTTGACATTGACGAATACAATAATATTGCAAGAGAATTACAGACAGGTACAAATATTACAGTTGCAAGGATATATATACTAGAAGATAAAAGTAATGTTGATTTAGAAGTAACGCCATTGGGAGATGATAAAAAACTTATAAAATTAACATTAGAATTACAGTAGAGGAAATATGTATGTCAGTGAAAAAAGAACTAAACGAAATGCTAGAAGCAATAGGAGTGAAGAAGAAACAGCAACCACAAATTCAACACCCACTAAATCCTAACTTTAAAGGAGTGTACAGAGCGACAGAAAACGGCTTAGTCGAAGTATATTGTCCAAGATGTAGCAGTTGGGACTGTTCTCACACGCAGATTACGACAACTGTACCACAGAAAACTAAGACAAGATATACTGTTAATCTGAATCCCTTAAGACCTTTTACATTGGTTAATAAGAAAGAGAAGATTAAGCAACAAGGTGGAACTTATTCGCAACATAGGTTTGTGTGTAACAGATGTGGGTTGATTTTTTGGTAATATATGGTTTAAATGGAGCGTACCCACTTGTGGGGATGATTTGAGACAGATGTTTCGTGCCAAGCGGTTGGCGCGATTGATTTGCAGAAAATGTCATACACACAAGTGTGCATGAATGTTTCGTAAGATTTTCCCAAGAAGTTGGAAATTTTGCAGGAAATTGCAAAACATTTTATAGCTTTCGCCACTTGTGGCGACGATTTCTTGTAAAGCTAGGAGAGTTATCGCAGAAAGTTGCGACGATTTCCCAAAGAAGCTGGGGAAGTTTTCCACACAAATGTGGAAAGCGTTTTATATAACCGTTGCAGAAAGTTGCAACGATTCCCCAGAAGTGGGGAAAATAAAATCAGTAGAGCCGAAATCTTAGCTATATTAAATACTTAAAGCAATTAAAAAGGCTGTCAGCCCGACAACTGACAGCCAAAAGTCACAATACCGCTTAAACAAGCAGCACAGATATTATATAACACTAATTGAATTAATGCAATAGAAATATTAAGGAATGTATCAGAAATGGTGCATTCCTTTTTTGATGCCTTGAAAGGGGTGGTTTGATTGATTGACGCAGTTGTGATTGAGGGGGTTAGATTCCCAGTAGCATATAACGGCTACACATACAGCAGAAATAAGATATGGTCTAAGAACACAGGAAGAAACGATTATGGGGAAATGGTTGGCACAATCGTGGATATCAAAGACAAAGTAGAGCTTCAATTACCGCCATTAACAGGTGAACAGGCACTATTGCTTGATAATGTAGTAAGCGACATAGATAACCCATTCCCAACAGCACAAGTCTTATTCTTAGGTGGTACACAAAAGGAAATGACAATATACACAGGAGATGTGACATATCCGTATCTTACAAGAGCAAAGAATGAGGACGGACTTATAGTCGGAGCAAAATTAAGTTTAATTCAGAAATAAAGGAGAGTTCCACATGAAACTTAAAACAAGTGAGTTAATAGACAGATTTCAGAGTTTGAGCAACATATCACATGACAAGACTACAGGCAGAATTGCTATGGCTGTTATGTGTAATATCAAGGCGTTAGAAGAATTATATAAGGCAACATTACAGACTATAGAAGATACTAAGGTTAAGTATGCAGATAAGGACGACAGTGGTAATCCAGTTATCAACGATAATCAGTATCAGGTTACATCAGAGAACTTAAAGAAGTTACAGGAAGAATTGCAGGAAATCAATGAACAAGAGATTGAAGTACCTGACATGACTATGCTTCCTATGGACGCATTCGATAAATGCGAAGAAATTACACCAGCTAAATTATACTCAATCGAGTTTATGATATCACATTAATTATAAGCAATAAAGGCGGTGTAGAATGAAGATATTAGACACAGCTATGACGGATATTGTTAAGGGGAATAGTGCAAGATACTATTCCAAGTATGTTGTTGACGGAAAAGAACATACTGAAACGCTTAACAATTTCAAGTTCCAAAACATGATAAATCCCAATAATGAAATTACGATAGGTAACACTTGCAGTAGCGGTGTTACCTTTTCTATTTATATGCCAACAATAAGCCTCGAAAATAAGGAGATAACTATATTTGAGGGTGTTAAGGTTGGCACAGAAATTAAGTATATTAAGTTGGGAATATTTACAGTTACTAAACAGACAAGTGACGGAGAATACACAAGCTACGAAGCATACGACAGAATGTACAAGGCTGATATGCCTTACTTCTCGGATATGGCATTTCCTAGCACAGATAAAGCTATTCTTAATGAGATATGTGGCAAGTTAGGCATATCTTTAGCAACAAATATAGCCACAGCACATACTATCAACGACAAGCCACAAGGATATACCTACAGAGAAATTATCGGCTATATGGCTATGTTACAAGGCTGTAATGCGGTAATTAATGCTGACGGAAACCTTGAATTAAGATGGTATAAAGATAGCGATTATGTACTTGACGGACATAAGTATTATCAGCAAGGCGTTACATTCACAACGAGCAAAGATTTTATCATACAAAAACTGACTTGTAATAATACCAAGAGTGGTTCTACAGAACAAAGCGAGATTACTTCTGGTGACGGAGCGACAGGACTTAGTTTTGCCAATCCGTTTATGACACAAGCAATTCTTGATGAAGTCTATAAAAAGATAGGTGGTTTTACATTTAGACCGCTTACAGTTAAGTTTGTCGGTGACTACCGACTAGAAGTTGGTGACATTATTACTGTTAATAAAGCTGGCGTTGATTACAAAGTACCTATAATGCAGATTACGCACGAATGCGACGGCGGCTTAATGGATACCGTTACATCTATAGGACAATCTGACACGGAGAATACAAGCGTTGCTTCTGGGCCTATTACTAAGCAGATGGAGCGGTACTACGCCGACTTGATACTTGTAAATAAAGCACTTATTAATAAACTATCTGTTGATGAAGCTGATATCAGATACGCAAGCATTGAAACCTTAAAGGCTGTTAATGCTGATATTGACAACCTTAAAACAAATAAACTAGATGCAACATATGCAGATATCATCAACGCTAATGTGGAAAGCCTTAAGGCTGTTAATGCTGATATTGCAAATCTTAAAGTAGACTATGAGAAAGTTGGCATACTTGACGCAAGTGTAGCTGATATCAAGACATTAATATTCGGTTCAGCAACAGGAACAACAATAACAACGGATTTCTCTAATTCTGTTATTGCTGTTCTGGGAGAAGCACAGATTAAGTCAGCAATGATTGATAGTCTTGACGCAAGCAAAATCACAGCACTTGACATTAATACTACAAATGTACTTGTACATAGCGGAGATGGAAAGTCTCAATGGAAAGATAATACAATTCAGATATCCGACAGCAATAGGGTTAGGGTTCAGATAGGTAAAGACGCTAATTTAGATTATAACATGTATATATGGGATAAAGCCGGCAATCTTATGTTTGACGCTATTGGATTAACAGACAAAGGTATTCAACGACAAGTTATCCGTGATGATATGGTTAAGGATAATGCTAATATTGCTGCAAGCAAGCTGAATATAGGCAGTTTGTTTACGGTTATTAATAATGACGGCTCACACACGCTTAATTCAACAAAAATATATGTTGATAGTGAACAGCAAACCCTTGATAGCGTATTCAAGAGTATTCAGACAACCGTTGGCGGCAATTCTACATTATGGGGTTCAGTCATTAAGCAATCCAAAGATTTCATTGACCAAAAGCTATGGTGGACTGATATTCGTAATGGAGAATCCATCGAAAGCAAATTTAATACAGTTACAAGTACGCTTGACAGCTTCGGTGTGCAAATAGGAGATGTTTACAAGCAACTCAACGATGATTTCAAGGTATATCAGGTGACATACGAGCCGACTAAGGATAATTATCCAGCTAATGAGTGGAGTGTACCTATATATCCAAGCGATGATAGATACCCTAGTGATAGCACATGGCAATACACCGAAGCAGAATATGATAATTATGTAGGCATTATAGCGTATTGGGAAGTGCAGAACAGAGCGTGGCGTTGGATTAAAAAAATAGACGGAACGCACGGTTGGAAAGAAATATCTTCAACCGAAATCGCTTATCTTCTTAATCAAAATGCCGCGTTAAAGGTGAACCTTAATACAATCAGCTCTGAATTAAGTAAGACACAGATTGATATAAGAGACAATTATAGCACTACTGTACAAGTTAATAATGCTATTACACAGGCAGTTAGTGCAGAGAGCAATAGTATTAAGTTAGAAGTCTCTAATAATTACGCTACAAAGAAGAACCTTGAAAGCTACGCTACTAATGACAGCCTTAAAAGCTATGCTACAACAGCAAGTCTTGAAGCATACATTAAGAAAGACCCAACTACAGGAGAACTTAAATCCGCAATTGAAGCTATAGCAGATGATATAACACTTAATGCAAGTGGAACAATTAATATTAGTGGTAATAAGTCTGTTAATATCAATGGTAATCTGTTCACACTTACATCTACTAACACCACTATTTCAGCAGACGGAAGAGCAACATTTAAGGCTGGAACAATAGGAAATTGGAGCATTGAGCAAAATAAGTTATCATCAACGGTTCAAGTATATATTCCACCAGACATCAATGTGATTAATACAATAAGTGGTGCAATTAAAGCAGGGACAACAAGTAGTTTGAGTAAAAGCCTGTATGATTTCAATGGAGATGGAGCAATTGACTTATTTGACTTTGCCAAAGCTAAAAGATTTTACTTAGGGTTAGAGACATATAATAATACGACATCAGCAATTGCACAACTGTCAAATGTAACTGCCAATATAGACCCTACTAATTTAGATAAAGTAATTAATATATCTGGTACAGATATGTGGGGCACGAAAAGAGAGACATATATTGGAATTAATGGCTTAAAAACAGACAGTGTTAAATCCAGAGACGCATATTTATCTTATATGACAATTGACGGCGGAAATAGCAATTATTCAACGGATAGTGATTATGCACTGAATGCACAATCTATCAAATCAAATGAGATATATGTAAATGAACTAAAAGTTGCTTCGTCAGTGCTTATGATGTGTCCAACATCTAACATACAAATATATAATAATCCGCGAGATATGTATGGCAATCCAGTATTGTGTATGGATAATCCGATATCATTTACATGGAGCGACGGAATATTAAGGATATATGTAGACAACACAATAGTAGCTTCGTGGATATGGGGTGAGCAGAGATGGGAATAATCTAAATCCGCACAGCGGTAGAAAGGAATGGAATATGTTAAGTATAACAAAGACAACAAACTTAAGCGGAACATCAGTGATTAATGGTCAATCAGCCATGACAATGTATGCGGCTATTCCAGAAACTGGTTCATTGACAATTAGTCAGACAATTACTAACAAGGAATTATACCTTGCAAATCAGACACAATGTGATACTGATTATGAGAATTTCAAGGCGGAAGTTAATAAGTTGCTAAAGAATGAACAACAGACAATCGGTTCAGATACGACAGATATAACAGGAACAATAACAGAGTAAATCATCAGAGAGCGTGGGTTTAAGCCTACGCTCTTATTTTTAAGGAGGTAAATATGAGCCTAACCGGATTTCTTTCATACAGCCGAGTAAACTGGCAACAATCGCCAAGTAAAAGTACTCCGCTTAGTGCGGCAAACCTAAATGTAATGGACGCAGGCATTAAGAATAACAATGACATGATTAGCAATCTTCGCGATGAAGTTACACAATTAAACAGTAATAAAGTATTAACAATACTAGAATATGGTTTTCTTGCAGACTATCAAGTCACAGAAAGAGAATTAGGTAATGGAACTTATCTTTATCTTAATTCACATATTAATAATTTTCAAATAAGTGTAATTTCTATTAGCAATAATTTGAAAACATGTAATATATATACTATATATAAAGATATGGAAAATGACGATGAAACGACAAAAATAACATATGACAAAGAATCTGGCAAAGTTAAATTCGATTCAAGCAAAAGTTCATGTCGAGGGAACCTTTTTAAATTTAACGAAAGAATTGCTAATACTTAATATTATTTTTTACAAATGATGCCTACTTTCAGATGAACAGCTTAATATTAGCAATCAAGCACCTTAGTAATACTAGGGTGCTTTTTTGATACACATTTTTCTAAATTTAGGAGGTAATTTATGAGTAAATTATTTGGAATTGACACATCAAGATGGCAGGGAGACTTTGATTTCAAAAGTGCAAGGGATAATGAGGGTGTAGACTTTGCCATTATCAAGGCAGGCGGTGCTGATGATGGCTTATACGAAGATAGAGAGTTTGAGAACAGCTATAACAAGTTGGAAAGTGCAGGAATCCACAAAGGAGCTTATTTCTTTGGCAATGCATTTAGCAACGACGACGCTGTAAATGAAGCAAGATACTTTGCACAGCTCTTAGCAGGCAAATCATTCTGCTATCCAGTATTCTATGATGTTGAAGCAAGCATGGTTACTGGTAACGACCTTACAGACATTATTATGGCATTCCTTGATGAAATGAGAAATGCAGGGTATAAGAATGTCGGCTTATACTCATATGAGAACTGCATTAACAATTATGTAGATATTTCAAGAGTAAAAGAAGCTGGTTATGCCGTTTGGGTAGCAAAGTATTCAGATGCAGAACCTAGAATTGCCGTTGATTATGATATATGGCAGTTTGGCGGCGGCGTTAATTATCTTAGAGACACACAGATTAACGGACAGACAGTAGACCAGAACTATTGTTACACTGATTATTGCACAGACCATGTTGTCGAAGAAGTAACAGTGCCGGATTATCAGCCAGTACCAGACACTAAGTACCATAAGGGCGACACAGTTAAGGTACTCAACGCAGTTCAGTATGATAACGGCGAGTCATTCAGTACTTACTATGATGAGTACAGTGTTTTATCAGTTAGTGGCAGAAGAGTTGTTATCGGAATTGACGGAGTAATTACCGCCGCTATTGATGAAGATAACATCAGTCTTATTAAGTGCGTATATGACAGCGATATTAACACAGATACAGTAAGCCGCGGTGATGGCAAAAAAGTCAGAGTACTTGATAACATTGATTATGACGGCAATAGATTTGGCGTATATTATGATGAGTATGATGTGATTGAAGAGAACGGAGACAGAATTGTTATAGGTATCGGTACAACAATCACAGCCGCTGTCAATATTGCTAATCTTGAGTTTATCGGCGGTGCAAGTTCTGATGATACACCTACAGATATTCCATTCAGCGAAGACATTGGAGAGGGTAGCACAGTGAGATTTGTTGGTAATACTGATTATGACGGTACACCTATTAAGGCTTGGTTTGATGAATACACAGTATCAGAAAAAAGCGGAGACAGAGTTGTACTTGTGCATGACGGAGAATTATTCGCGGCGGTCAATGTAGCTGATTGTGAATTAGTCTAGCCTTAATAAAAATACCGGGAGTGTAATGCTCCCGGTAATATTTTAATTATTCAAATCTATCATAACAGCTATAACAGCAGGAATGGTTGTTATTGTTCCGTTTGTTTTCTTAAATTCCATACCACCCTCAAGAAGTGTTCCGTACACTGTCACATTATCACCAACAAGCAAATTATAATCTAAATCATCTCTATAATATGTCAAAACAACAGTGTCATCATTATTGCCATCAACAGCTAAATAATAGCAAGCAATATATTGACTGGATTCTTCACCGTTATGCACATTTCCGTCTTTATCTTCAACTTCTCCGTCATATTTTAACTCTGCTACAATATTGCCTGTCAACTTTAATTCTTTATCAATATACTTATTAGGTGTACGCTTGAGCATTTCAACAGTTATATCATCAGGATATACACTCTTGTCTCTTGATAATAATGTTTCTTGTTCTGTCTGGACTTCACTGGCACTTTCAGCATTACTATCAGAAGCACCATTCTGACACGCTACAAGGCTCAATAAGCACATAGCAAGTGCGATACATATAATTCTCTTTTTCATAGATAAATCCCCCTAAATTTAATTTTACTAATCATATCACAATATACATAATTTGTCGAATACTGTCGAAACTTGCGATATTTTCAAGTTGATTTTTATATTATAAGTATTTATAATAATAATTGCCCGAGAGAGTTCGGGCGAAATCTTCAAGTTTTGGCTAGGTGGCACTGTTTGATTGGCGTTGGCAGTGTCACCGCTGAAAACTGTTAATCTACTGGGGGTAGGTTGACATACAAGAACAGATGTTCTATAATAACACCATCGCTACCAGTGTTATATCGTGCAATAAGGGGGATATATGGAGAATGAGGAATACAGGCAAAAGATTATCGGATTAATAGATAATTGTAGCAATAACAATTTTTTAAAATTTGTATATGAATTAATTTTATCTTTTAAAAAGAAATGGGGCGTTTAACGCCCCTCTTTCTCATACCAATAGGCTATATTGTCAAATATGGTTTGTTGATGTTCTTTATTGAGTTTTATTAGTTTCTTAACACTATCCAACAATTCTTTATCTGACATTAAGTCGGGAATGATATCAGCATTATCAGTAGATAAATTATCTTCCCACCCCATTAAATATGATGGAGAAATATCAAGAATCTGTGCAACAATCTGAATTTTATCGCTTGGAATATTTGTTACAACATTATTTTCGTACTTATACAATGTCTGTTTAGAAACGCCCATCTTTTCAGCTAATTCTACTTGCGACATTTTAATAAGCTCTCTTTGCTCCTTAATTCTGTCTCCAACAGTTTTAATCATTAGTGCTTCCTCCTTTCCTATCGGTAACTTAATTATAGCACAAAAAAGTTACAAGTCAAGAAAAAAATAACTTGACAAGTTACTTTTGTGATGTATAATAAGGGTAACTTCAAAAGTTACGAAGTTAGAAAGGAGATGAGAAGATGGTTGATACAAATAAGCTTCGTGGGATTATTGCTGAAAACGGAAAAACACAGACAGAAGTTGCACAAATGATAGGTGTAACACCCAAGACTTTCTATTTACGAATGCACAAGGGCGTTTTTGGCAGCAATGAGATTCAGATTATGATTGATAATTTGAATATTGAAAATCCTATGGAGATTTTTTTTGCAAAGAAAGTAACTTTATAAGTTACCGCAAGGCACATAAGAATTAGAATTTTTGATATTGATGCAATAGAAAAGTGATGGTAGCGGTAAATAGTTGCAAACTTTTATTCAAACATCATTAGTTCTTTTTGACAGGGATAGCGTCCTGTTCGTATCAAGTGTGAATTACCTACCGATTGGCAGTTTTGTCTTTAGCATATTTATTTAATTCTATTGATATAGAAATAAGAGCGTACAGGGTGCAGAAGTCTACGCCACAGAAGTATGAGCCAACCGCTGATACGCACAATGCTATGACAGTATCCATACAATCTCCTTTCGGAAAGTGTCTACCATCACCTTTCTATTGTATCAATAAATATAAAGTTCTACAAGTTGCAACAGATAGGAATGAGCAGAATTGCTCAAATGCGCCTTAAAAGGAATATATCACACATTATTTAGAAAGGAATGTTTATGGAACTACAGATTTTTAGCAATTCAGAGTTCGGAGAAATCCGAACTATTACTAAAGATAATGAACCTATGTTTTGCTTGGCTGATGTATGCAAGGCGTTAGAGCTTAGCAATCCATCAATGATTAAGTCAAGACTTAATGAAAAGGGTATAAGTAATATTGATACCCTTACGACAGGTGGAAAACAGAAGTTACTTTATGTTAATGAAAGCAACCTTTACAAGACAATCTTTCAGAGCCGTAAAGAAAGTGCAGAGAGATTTACTGACTGGGTAACATCAGAAGTTCTTCCGTCAATCAGAAAAACAGGAAGTTACAGTAAGCCTTTGACAACATCTGAACAGATTAGATTATTGGCACAGGGCAACACAGAACTCACAGAGAGAGTTGATAAGGTTGAAGATAAGATAATCAGTATCGAAGAAGAGACTCCGCTTTACGGCTGTGAGATTGAAGAAGTGCAGAAACATGTTAGAAAGAAAGGAATTGAAGTACTTGGCGGGAAGGACAGCAATGCGTACAAAGACGGTGGTATTCGCGGTTCAGTATATTCTGATATATACAAGCAGTTAAAACGCGAATTCGGGTGCGTGGCGACATACAAGAGTATCAAAAGAAAATACTTGGCTGATGTACATGAATTCATCGACACCTATTTGTTGCCAATAGCACTTGCCGAGGTGGTACATGATACAAACATGTAGGAGAAGATATGAAAGAAAAGATAATTAACATATCCGCAACACTGGCAGGAATCAGCCTTATAGCGTTGATTCTAAGACCGGTACAACCGCAAGCTAAGATTAATCATCAGAGTGCAGTGTTAATTGAATGCTACAACTCACATGTTGATTATAAGGTTGAAACTGGGGAGATAAGTGCTGATGAATATGAGTTGTCGCTTATGGCACATTTGCTGATGGGTGAATGCGGAGCGACATGCAACGATGATGAAATGCTATATCTTGCAGGAGCTGTTGTTTTGAATCGGGTACAAAGTGAGTATTTCCCTAACAGCATTGAAGAAGTTATCTATCAGTCAGGGCAATATCAATGTACAGAACTTATAAACAGCGGATTCTATAAAGAACCAACAGAAAGGTGTTGGAGAATAGCAGAAGAATTATTAATAAGCGGATATGACATACCTAGCAATGTGTTGTATCAAGCTGAATTTAAACAAGGTAGCGGCGTTTATAAGAAAGTGCAGAACATGTACTTTTGCTACAAGTAAGGAGTGTTTATGGAAGCAAGGATAAGAGAAGAAATGTTCAACCTGGGTATTCTATCCAATAAAAGAGGTTACATCTACATAATCGAAGCTGTTAAACGCTTTGGAAATTTCACATCAATGGAAAATATTTACAACAGTGTTGCTAAGGCTACAAATAGGTCGCCAGCATCTATTGAAAGGTCAATTAGAACAGCAATTAAATCAGCTAACCATGATTTATCAGCATGGAAGAATTATGACTGTCTTACAACAAGAGGATTTATTACAACAATGTATTACAGATGTAAGGAGAGTGCCAATGAGTAATATAAAAAGAATTATTAAGCTGAACAGAAACAGGCAGAGAGCTATAAGGGAAAAGGATTTCAGAAAGTTCTATACTTTCAGCTGCAAAATCCATCTGATTGAAAGAATGGATAAAGTACCAATAGGAAGTTACATATTAAAGTAAGGAGAGAAAGAAATGGAAAATGCAATTAATAATAACAATATCACATTGATAGGAGTAGTCGAGAAAGAAGCAGAATACTCACATGAAGTATTCGGCGAGGGATACTACATATTTATGCTCAAGTGTTTGAGAACAAGTGGCAATGAAGATGTGTTACCAGTGATGATATCAGATAGGCTTACTGATATTAAAGAGATTAAAGTAGGACAGGCTGTCGCGGTTTTAGGGCAGATAAGAAGCTTCAATAAGCATACTGACAATATGAAGAGCAAGCTGATTCTAACGGTTTTCGCAAGAGAATTTGAAGTGCTGACACAGGATTCAGAAGAATTACCATTTGAAGATAATACCAATATGGTTACACTTGACGCTTATATCTGCAAGCCACCTGTATACAGATGTACTCCAAAGGGCAGAGAGATTGCAGATATCTTAGTAGCGGTAAACAGACCATATGGCAAGTCAGATTACATACCATGTATAGCATGGGGAAGAAATGCAAGATTTGTAGGCGGACTTGAAACAGGGGAGCATATTCAGATTCAGGGTAGATTCCAGAGCAGGGAATACGCTAAGAAGATAAGCGACAATGAAGTTGAAACAAGAACCGCTTATGAAGTATCGGTAAGCAAGATTGATTATGCAGAGGAGGGCGAAGCTGATGTGTAGTGATATTACAGTTAGAGAGTTAGCAAGTATGGCTATTGATGAAGATGCGGTATGCCAGATATGGACACTGCAATACGGAACAGTATTTAACGGTTCGTTTGAAGAGGCTAAGCATTCAGATTATGCGGATATGAGAATTGGTAGCTTTCAGATTGAAGATGACATGCTTGTTATGAATATATATTAAAGAAAGGATATGTTTATGGAAAGAGCAGTTTTAAAAAAGGTAGTACTTGAAAACTTTATGTGTTACGCAAGCAGAACATTTGATTTTTACGACATAACAAAGATTATGGCTGAGAATGGCGTAGGTAAATCAACAATAGCCACGGCGTATTTGTGGTGCTTGTTTAACTGTGATTATGAGTTAAAGGATAATCCGGTTGTCAGACGAGAAGTTGACGGAGTATCAGTTGATGATATGGACGTATCAGTTGAACTTACACTTGATGTTGACGGAAAAGAAGTCACTATGAAGAAAGTACAGAAACGTACTTATAAAGAAGCTGTAAAAGATGGAAAAATTGTAACAACTGTCAGCGATAATAACTCATATTACGTCAACAGTGTTCCTAAGACTTTAACGGCATTTAATGAGTATCTAGGCGTTAATATGAAGATGTTCAAAGCTTGCAGTAATATCAATGCTTTTCTTAGTAGAAAGCCAGATGAAATGAGAGAATATCTTTTCAGTTTAATTGAAAGTGTTACGGACTTAGATATGGCAAGGTCAAGAAAAGAGTTTGCAGAATTAGTACCAATGCTTGAAAAATACACTGTCGAAGAAATCCGCTCAATGAATAAATTGATTTCGTCTAATGTTGACAAGCAATCGCCTGTTATTGACGGACAGATTAAGGAAAAGGAAAGAGATATTCAGATTAAGCAGGCTATTGAAATATCTGACCTTGAATTACAGAAAAACAGCCTTAAAGTACAGATTGCTGATTGTGTGGCAAAGCAGACTGACAATGACAAGCTGTTAGCTGAATACGACAAGGCTAGCACAGATATTCTTGACTTGAAATTTAAGCAGGGGGATTTATCACGCAAGGCTAACGAGGAGAATATCAAGGCTAGAAGAGAGATTGAGGACAAGATTGCTGATAAGAAGTTTCTTGTTAAACAGACAAAAAAGACTGTTGCTGATACTGAAAGCCGTGTTGCCAGTTCAGAAAAGGTCATTGAAAATATTAAGAACTGTTTACAGGTAGAGCGTGATAAGTGGAAAGAAGAAAATGAGCGTAAGTTTGATGATTCAAGCTTCATCTGCCCTTATTGCGGTAATGAATATAAGGAAGATAAGAAAGAACAGTTAAAGGCTGATTTTGCAAAGCATAAGGCTGATAACTTAGAAGCCATTACCGATAATGGCAATATGTATAAGGAAAGACTTGATAAGGAAAAAGCTACGCTTGAAAGCCTTAAAACAGAGTTGCCGCATCATAAGGAAAGCCTTGAAATGCTGAATACAGCCATTGCAGACCTTAAAAAGCAGTTATCCGAACTTCCACAGGAAATTGATGTGACAACAACAGATGAATACAAGGCACTTGAACAGCAGATAGCTGAAAAAGAACAGGCTATGCACAAGGCTAATGACATTTCGAGTGTCAAGGCTGAATTAAAGGCACAGGAAAATGATTTAAGGCAGCAATTAGCAGAATGTGAAAGCCAGATTGCAAAGTCTGATACGGCAGCAGATGAACAGCGACTTGAAGAATTGAAGCAGACAAGGATTGATTCTGAACAGAATAAGACCAATGCTGAGAAAATCCTTGATTTGCTTGATGAATTGGATAAGGCAAAGAATGAAACATTGTCTGACAGCATTAACAGTCATTTCTCATTAGTTAAGTGGAAGTTGTTTGAACTGAATAAGTCTGGTGGTTACAAGTCAGTTTGTATACCTACAGTTAATGGAAAGTCAATTCTTACAACTATGAGCAACAAAGGCAACAGGATTTTAGGCAGAGTTGATATTTGCAACTCTATTCAGAAGATTAGTGGTATGTCAGTGCCTATTATCTTAGATGATAGTGAGAGCCTTGACAGCACTAATCAGAAGAAAGTTGCTGATATGGTTGATAGTCAGTTGGTTATGCTGATTGTCAATGATAGTGAGAAATTAGAGATTGTGGAGGAATAATATGAATGATAGATATATCGTAGAGCGTGAATTTGAACACGCAGGATATAAATGTGTCGTGGCATTTACACACATGGGACATAGATGCGGATATGTCGGGATTCCAAAGAATCATCCATTATACGGAAAGGATTACAGCAATTACCTTGAAATCAAGAAAGCTGATGTCGGAGACAGAGAAGTAAGCGGGATTCTTCCTTTGCTTGGTGCTTGGCTGGATGAAGATGAAAGAATCCGCATTGAAGCATATTTTCAATGTCACGGTGGCATTACATATGCAGGTGGTGGAGAACATTCAAGTTATCCAATTGAAAGCGATTTGTGGTGGTTTGGTTTCGATTGCGGACACGCAGGAGATAAGTCGGATTTAGATTATGCGATACAGAAGTTTCCAAGCCATAGAAAAGAGTATGAACTACAAAAAATGGTTGAAAGTAAATATCCGATTGATGATGTTATCCGCACCGAAGAATATGTTGCGGAAGAGTGTAAGAAGTTAGCAGAGCAGTTAAAAGAGTTTGAATAGAAAGCGAGGAAAACTAATTATGGCAGAAACAACAGCAGTAGCAGAAAAGAAAGCATTTACAACATCATTAAGTGAATGGAGTAATGCTATGACAGGTCTTATTATTGACGATTATAAGGCTTGCGGAATGGATATGGACGATTACGCTAAAGAGTGTGCTATGGAAGCCATGACAAGCATTTTTAACCTTGTTAAGAGCAATCCTAAGGTTAATATGTGTAGCCTTGATACAAGCAATTTGAGAGGCATTGTTAAGCGTTGCGCAAGTCTTAAACTTAACGCAAGCGCATATCCGAGAGAATGTTATTTTCAGTTGAGGAATGTGAACATCGGAAAAGATGCCGACGGAAAAGAAATTTGGCAGCAGCAGGTCGAAATGGGCATTGAGGGAAGCGGTTACGACTCTTTGCTTGCCAACTATGGAAAAGATGTTAAACAAGTATATCCATATTGGGTAATTAAAGAGGGCGACAAGTACATACCGCCTAAGCATAAAGGACTTACAGTTACGGAGCCAGAGTGGGAAGAAAACGGATTATCTGACAAGGCGGCAAGGGTTGTATATCCTGTTAAGTTGTTAGATGGAACAGTAACATATCTTTCTGCTGATAGAGACAGCGTTAAGGTAAACCTCTTATCTCACGTAAAGCAGAATATGTTGAATGCTACATTTGGAATTATTACAGGTACTAAAAAACAGTATGGGAAAGAAGTTGCAAGAACTAGATATGATGCAACGCCGGAAGAAAAGGCAAAAATTAAAGAGAAAAAGGAAGAAGTTCTCAATTCCTTAAGAGCGTGCAAGACAGTGGATGAAATGCTTGAATGTGAGCTTGCTAGACCGTTCATCAGCGGTGCTTGGCTTGACACGCCAGAGAGCATGATTCAAAGAAAAATGTGCAACAACGCTACAAGAAAATACCCTAAGAACTATGACCCTATGGCTAGACAGGCACAGATTGAAATGGACGAGGTATATCAAGTTGCACAGACTGAAATTGCTGAAAACGCTAATTCTGTTGAGTTCATAGAAAATACGACAGATGCGGTTGATAGTACAGCCACAGAAGCAACAGAAGAACAGGCAGACAGCACACTGCCACCATTTATGCAGGCAGAATAGAAAGGAGAGTGTAACATGATTAAAAGCGAAAAAGGGAAAGTAATTTTAAAGGGAGACGCAAAAGGAGTGTTGGCTGAATTTGGCTGCATTTATTCGACACTTGTTAAAAGACTAGGAAAGGATATTGTTAATAGGACTATTGCTTTTACAGATATATTAGAAATAGCCAAAGGAGACAATAAGCATGAGAATAATTAGCCAGAATGGCAATGTTGATTTGCCTTATGAGAAATTTGTGTTTGGAATAACAAAAGATAACAAAATTGCTTGTTGCAGAGAATGCGTAGCACCGCCATATGAAATCTATAACGGAATTATTGCAGAGTATTCAAGCAAAGAAAAGGCTTTAAAGGCTATGGAAATGTTAAGGGAATCATATAGGGAATACATAGCAACTATCACAACTACGCAAGGGGTAGCACAGGCGCTAATGTTTGTAGATAACAACGAAAGTAATCTCAAGTTATCAGCAAATATTGTCAATGGAATAAAGAAAAATATTTATTTCCAGTTCCCGAAAGATGATGAGGTGGAAGTATGATAATTAATAAAAATACTGATTCTGAACACGTTAAATTTATATCATACACAGGTAAGTATCCCAATCTTTGCAGTGGTATTTTAACGCTTGAAATTGACGGAAGAACAATCAGATTTGGCAATAGGTATGTAGATAGTACAGTTGATTATCCTAAGTTTTGGGGAAGCGGCGGTAGTTGTTCATTTGACAATAATTGGAACAGCAATGTTACAGACGGAGAATGGCAGATAGATTTTAATGAGATACCTGACTGCTTTAAGGAATACGCAGAGGAAATAGACGAAACATTCAACACTAATGTGCCTCATGGTTGCTGTGGAGGGTGCTTATGAAGCTTAAATGTATTGCGACAGGAAGTAGCGGCAACTGCTATCTGCTACAGGCAGGCAGCGGAGAAACACTTATCCTTGATTGTGGAATACCGATTAAGGAGATTAAAAAAGGCTTAGATTGGAATATTAAAGATGTTGTGGGTGTGTTATGCACCCACCAGCATTCAGACCACAATAAATCGTTAAAAGATTTTATAAATATGGGAATACCTGTTTTTGCCCCATATCTAAGTCTTGAATCTATGAAAATGGAAACAGAGTTCAATATACGGATGTTCGATTTAACGACAATAGACGGAAGCTGGACGCACACCAATGCAGACGGAACACCTTGCCCGATATATGGCTTCCTGATTACTCACAGGGAAATGGGGAGAATGCTTTACATAACCGATTGCGAATTAATCAAGTGGAAGTTTAGAGATATAAACCACATCCTCTTAGGTGTGAACTATGACAAGGATTTAGTTGATACCGACAATCCAAAAGCTAATCACGTTTTCAGAGGTCACTTATCCATTGATACCGCTTGTGATTTTGTCAAGGCTAACGATTCAGACAGCTTGCAGAACGTCATAATGTGCCATTTATCAAGCGAAAATGCTGATAAAGATATTTTTATTGAGAAAATGGAAAATGCCGTAAATGGGGCGAATGTGGACGTTGCAGAACAGGGAAAGAGTTGGAGTTTGCAAAATCCAAACAGTTGTCCATTTTAGAAAGGAGATTATATGAGTTGTAGTAGCTTATACGGAATTAAAGCTGATTATACAGGTGAAATACTTTGTGAGTATAAAAATTCTTGGTGGTTTAGTCCTGTTGTATGGAGAGTGCTTTCGGACAAGACACTCCCTAAAGTTATGGGATATATTCAAAGTGTTATTGGAATGCACGGTGCAGATGTTTGGAAGAAAATAAATACAAAAATGAACAATTCCACAAATACATCAGACCGAATTTGCTGGGAATTAAGCAATCAGCAGATTTTCTTTACAAAAGACAAAGATTGTATTGCTTACAATATCCGCAAATTTGTTGAGCAGAATAAGGGCTATGATAAATCTGATGAAGATAATTTATCAGTGTTAGAAAGAGAACATATTATTGAAAGATTTAACGAAATTGCAGATAACATATCCGCTTTAGACGAGAAAGAATATCCTTATTTTGTTTTTAAGAATACTTCTGTTGATGATAATGTGAAATCTTGGTTCAGTGTTTATGATGAAGAAACAGATGATTATGTTGATAAATCAATAAAAGATTGGGATAAGTTCTTAGCGGAATTTGTAATCATTGAAAATGAACAAATCAAGAATTTCATTTCAAATAGAGACTTTCAATATTAAATTTCGAGGTACAGCGAACAATTAAGGAAATTATTACCCTGCGTGGTAGAAAGGAGCAGTAATGGAGAGATTAACGATTGATGAGATAATTGAGCACTGCGACAGAAAAACAGGGATGTATGAAAAATCTTGTGATATTAAGCACCTCGAAACAACAACTATGAATAATCCTACAAAGGGGTATTGGGAGCATAAACAAGTTGCTGAATATTTAAGAAAGCTCAAAGAATATGAGGACTTAGAAGAACAGGGCAGACTTATAAAGTTGCCTTGCAAGGTGGGAGATACAGTATATGTAGATAACACAATACTCCCAATAGAGGATATGGAGTGTTACGAGGACATTGATAATAAGATTCCATTATATTTTCCGGCACGAGTTGTTTCATTCCGCTTTGCAAAAAGAAACTGGATGAAGATTGCTGTTAAGGCAAAATGGTTACATGAATGGATTGACGATGAGACCGGACCAGAAAGCGATTACATAGAGTGTGAGAAAAATTTTACAATCTTATTGTCAATGATTGGGAAAACAGTATTCCTCACACAATCCGCAACAGAAGAGAAACTTAAAGAATTGAGAGGCGGAGAAAATGAAAGTAGTAACAGTTAGTGATTTGATAAAAATTCTTGATACAAAGGAAAATAGATATGGTGCTACAGGAAAACCGAGAATGTTGAATTTATCTTTAAATGGCATTTTTGCTGGCAGTATTGAATCTGTAAAGCTAGATGGCTATGGGGATGGACTTATTGCGGACGTGACGATGGAGATTACTTCATCTAAATTCACAACAACCAATGCCGACAGGATAAGGAATATGTCAGATGAAGAGTTGACAGAATTTCTTGTCGGATTTAAAAACACATTCGGCGAGGAATACGAGGGAGAAGCTAGTTGTATGGAATGGCTTCAATCAGGAGCGGAATAGGAGAGAGAACAATGAGATTGATAGACGCAGATGTATTTGAGAAGTTTATAAGAAAAAATTGTACAGATTCACTTGTAGATTTGTGGTGTGAATTAGTACGAAGGCAACCGACAGCTTATGATGTAGATAAGGTTGTGGAACAATTAAATAATTTAAAAAGATATTCTAACCCATATGATAGTTATTATGAAGAAGCTAGTTATAGAGCGACTGAATTTGAGAATTCAGTTGTAAACAGGCTCATTGATGATGTGATTAAGATAGTAAAGGTAGGAGGAATAGATGAACGATAGATATTTATTTAAGGCAATAGATACCAATTCTGTATGGCGTACAGGCTTACTTATAGCTTTAAAAGGCAATAGATGTGCAATTGAAGAAAGTGACGGAAGCAAATGGGCGTGTGACGCTAAAACTCTTTGCCAATGCACCGGCTTGAAAGATAAGAACGGCAAGCTGATTTGGGAAAATGACATTTGTGACAGAAAAGAAGAATATCCGGAAATAGTAAAATATAATAATGGCGATTGGACGCTTGATTATAGTTATTCAAAAGGAAAAGAAAGCGGATATTGCTACTGTAATTTAGGATTTTATGCACTTGAACGAAAGTGCGTTGAAGTTATCGGCAACATATTTGACAATCCGGAGTTGTTAGAAAGTGAGGAAAAGTAATGAATTATATTTTATCAATTTTATTATTTGCACTTATTGAGTTAGGCATCTCTTTGGTAGAAAGCTTTGTCATATCATGGATAGCTTGTATATTAGGTATTAACATAGCATTTAAGATAATTTTATTTGTGGTATTTATTATAAATTTGTTTTTGTCTGTAAAAAGAAATTAAGGAGGAAAAGTAATGAATCGAGTAATTTTATGCGGAAGAGTTGTTAGAGACCCAGAGATTAGATATTCACAGACAGTAAACGGAAGTATGGCAGTTGCAAGATACACATTAGCTGTTGACAGAGCTTTTAAGAAAGAGGGCGAACAGGCAGCAGACTTTATTAACTGTATCGCATTTGGCAAGAACGGAGAGTTTGCAGAGAAGTATTTGCACCAGGGAACTAAGATTATCGTTGAGGGTAGATGGCAGACAGGCAACTATACTAACAAGGACGGACAGAAAGTTTACACTAATGATTGTGTTGTTGAAAGACACGAGTTCTGCGAAAGCCGTACTAATCAGCAGAGCAACAATAATGGAATTATGGGCGGTAACAGCAGTAATGACAGCTTTATGGCTATTCCAGATGGTGTAGCTGACGAGGGATTACCATTTAATTAAGAGGTACAATTATGGATTATAAGAAGTTAAGGCAGGCAAAAGCTATAGAATCAGAGAATCGAAAGCGACTTCTAAAGATAAATCCAAAGCTGAATGACAAAAGCGGGATATACTTCCTACTCCGAGAAGATGAAAACGGTTTTAAGTTTGCCTATGTCGGACAGGCTAAGTCGGTGTTGCAGAGGTTGGCGAGCCACCTTGTAGGCTACGAACAGCATATTGACCTTAGCTTACGCAAGCATAAGCTGTATTCAGAGGATAATCCGTATGGTTGGCGAGTTGAATTTATAAATTTTCCCGAGAGCCAGCTTGACGAAAAAGAGAAGTATTACATCAAACTGTATGCCGATAATGGTTATCAGCTTAGGAATGTCAGCATTGGCGGACAGGGTGGAAATCGTGATAGTGGTTCAATAGGCGAGAGAAAAGCACCTAAAGGCTATATGCAAGGTATACAGCAGGGTAGGAAGAACCTTGCAAGGGAATTATCCAATATAGCGGAAAAGCACCTTAAAATCGAAATCAGAGCGGATAAGGCTAACAATAAGGTATCGCAGAAACAGTATGAGAAGTTTAAGGAGTTGTTGAAAGTAGGTGAAAGCGAATGACGAGTGCAGAAGAATATTTATCTAAAGCGAATGATGAGTATAAAAAGGGCGAAGAATATAAAGAACTTGCCAATAAACACTTTAATAATTATGCAGAACTCATAGCAATATACAGAATAGAAAGCGTAAACAGAGTTCTTGACTTCATAAGAGATGAATATAGGGCAGGAAGAATTTGCGACCTTGAAAAATTATTATGTCATTGTCAAAACAAGCTGAATGGAAATATTGACAGAACGGAATTAGACCTTGACGGACATTTAAGAGGTGTTCCTTTTGAGAAAGTGGGTGATAGTAATGCTGATACCAACAGTTGAAGCTAAAGAGTTTGAGAAGTTCGGCTTCAAGAAATGCAAGGACGAATATGGTAAGCAGGGCTGTTATTACTTGTGCGTATCAAGAGGCGTAAAAATGCTTTTTGTGAGTGATATATATTTTGGTGTTAACGATTGGAGAGATAATGACCCAAGAATACATAAAGATGCAAATTGCAGATATAGAGACAACAGAACTTACCTTGATATTATCTACGAGTTAATCAAGGCGGATATGCTTAAAAGCGATTGTGTGAAAGTAGGTGAGAACTAATGAGCGGTGGTAGTTGGAATTATTTGTATTGCAAAGATATTGACGAGCTTATGAATGGTTCGTCAACAGAATTACTGCAAGATATGGTTGACAGATTGAATAGTGCAGGTTTTAAAGATGTAGCACAAGATACGCAAAGACTAGTTGAGTATATCAAGTCGGCAAGTATACGAATAGAAACACTTTTTGAAACACTTAGTCCTGTATTTAAGGCTGTTGAATGATTTGATAGCGGAGATTGGGGCGAAGAAACTTTGAATAATGAGATATTGAAATACAGAAATGTCAGGCTTGATAGTTATAACAAGGCTATTGATGATTGTATCGAAGAACTTAAAAAGCGAAGAGATACATGCTATATGAAAGTAAATTGTGATGATGTAGAACTTAAAATGCTGGCAGAACAGTTGAAAGGAGCAAAACAGAATGAAGATTTTAAGCAAGAAGAAATATAATAAACTCATTGATGATTGCGAGGAATTGCAGAAAAAGGTCGAGGAACTCAAAAGAATAAATGAAAGCCTTGGGAAAAAGTTGGAAGATAAAAAGACAAGTTGCAAAATGAACAATGGCAAGGATTTCTGCTTTAAATGCGAAAACTCTTACAGATATAAGACGTATTGGGGAGCGACAGAAATCGAAAAATGCGGTTGCCTACTTGATGTATCTTGTGAGAGTTTTGAAAGAAAAGAAGATAACTAAAAATCAAAGAAAGGAATAGGTTGTCGCGACATAAAACCGAGGTTTCCTTTTGGTAGAAAAAGTATGAATTTTGACAATTATTCTTGTGATAATCAAATGAGCATATTTGACTATATGAGAGAGCCTATCAGCATCACAAAGCCTATCCGATTGATAGAGTTGTTCGCAGGCTACGGAAGTCAAGCAATGGCACTAAAGCGGATAGGTGCAAAATTTGAACATTACAGAGTTGTAGAGTTTGATAAGTATGCCATAGCAAGTTATAACGCAGTACACGGAACGAACTTTCCAACTATGGATATAACAAAGGTACACGCTGATGACTTAAATATTGTTGATGCAGACAAGTATTGCTATATGATGACTTACTCATTTCCTTGCACAGACCTGTCTGTCGCCGGAAAGCAAATGGGAATGAGTAAAGGTAGTGGAACAAGAAGCGGTCTGTTATGGGAAGTTGAGAGGATTTTAACCGAAATCAGAGATGGCAATGGAGAACTGCCACAAATACTGTTTATGGAGAATGTACCGCAAGTACACAGCAAGAAAAACATCAATGTTTTTGAGAAGTGGTTGGGATTCTTGGAGAGTTTAGGGTACACAAATTATTGGCAAGACTTGAATGCTAAAAATTATGGAGTGGCGCAGAACAGAAACAGATGCTTTATGTTTTCGTTCCTTGGCAATTACTCATATGATTTTCCACAGCCTATACCACTCAAAAAGAAGTTGAAAGACTATCTCGAGGATAATGTAGATGAAAAGTATTACATCAACAATGAAAAGGCTGACAAGCTGATAAAACAGCTTATTGACAACGGCACATTACCACAACATAATCTCAACAGACAGACAGACAGACAGACAGACAGACAGACAGACTTGCATTGACGGAACAATCAATAAGTCACAACAGAGAGAAGTTGCAAACTGTATCAAAGCAAGATACGACTGCGGAATATCAAACTTGCGGTCAGACGGAAACCTTGTTGTTAAGCAATCAAGCAACGCAGATTGAAAAGCAAATTGATATTGCAACAACTCTTATGGCGAGGGATTATAAAGGTTTTGGGAATCAATCTATGAATGGAGTAATTGAATGGAAGTATTAGGAAGCATATATACAGAAGTTTCAGACAGATTTCAAAAAGGCATTATCGGGGGTATTTCCCGGTGTGTAAAAGCTGAAAAACACGATTTAGGAGTTGTACTTATGGAACAAATAATCTTAGACGGTAGTCAAAGAGGTCTTGAAAATGGCAAGTGGAGAACATACACGGACATAATGCCCTCAATTACCGCAAGAGAATATAAGGAGCCGAGAAGTGTTATGGAGGTAATACAAATAGGTAACATAGCAGAGGAAAAGAATTTCAGTAATCCTCAAACTGGCAGAATTTATGATGTAGGGGGGTGCAGTCCGACATTGAGTACAATGCAAGGTGGCAATCAAGAGCCGAAAATTCTTGAAAGTCAAATAGTTGCTATGCGTGGCAGAAATCCTGATAATCCGTCAGATAGAACTGTGGGAAACCCAACAGAGCAGAGATTAGAAGTAAATATGCAAGGTACAAGTAATTGCTTAACAAGTGTACAGAAAGATAATTTATTGCTTGAAAATAATATCCAAAAAGTCGGTCAAATATCAAGCAATGGTTCTCAATGCGGTACAGTTATTTCTGATAATGGCATATCTGCTAATCTTGTAGCTGGTGCACACGGATATGCAAATAACCATATTGCTACACAATATCGTATCAGAAAGCTAACACCGAGAGAATGTGGCAGGCTTATGGGAGTATCAGACGAGGACATATCCAAAATGGCAGCAGTAAACAGTAACACGCAACTACACAAGCAGTTTGGAAACAGTATAGTTGTAGATGTTATGTGTGCTATGTTTAAGAATTTGAATATCAAGCAAGGAGATTAACTATGACAGATGATACAAAACAGGAAATACAAATAGTCCTTGACTTGCTAAAAGGCAGTCTTACAAGAAATTGTGTGAGTATGGCAACGGATAGAGAGGGTAACTTGATGTTCTTTGATACAGCCACTTACAGCAGAAGCAAAGGCAAGGAGTTTGACGGATTCAGAGTTAATATCAACGATTTAGTAAAGTAACAATGTGACAGAACTTGAAGAGGTAATTATGGCAGGCAATTTTATTAAAATTGACAGAAAGATTTTAAAGTGGGAATGGTGGAGCGATATTAATACATTCAGACTTTTTATGTATATGTTGATAAGTGCCTATTGGAAAGACGGAAATTATAAAGGCAAGATAATTGAAAGAGGGTCTTTCCCCTCTTCGATATCTGAATTATCAAAAGAAACTAATTTGTCTGTAATGGAAATTCGTACCTCGCTAAAACACTTACAATTAACAGGCGAAATAACAAGCAAATCAACAAACAAATTCACGATATTTACTGTGGTTAACTACAATTTGTATCAAACGGATAACAAGCAAGATAACAAACAAATAACAAGCAACTTAACAAACAATCAACAAACAGATAACATTCTATTAACAAACTCTATATTAAAAGAAAGTAAGAATGAAAGAACGGAAGAAATTAAAAAAGACAAGAATATAGAAAAAGATATTACTAACGTAATATCCAAAAAGAAAAGCTATTATCCCAATGATGAATTGCTTGATGAAGCATTCAACGAATATCTGACAATGCGTAAGAGAATTAAGAAGCCTATATGCACCGACAAGGCATTGCATAGAGCTATGAATACTCTTGAAAAGCTTTCAAAGGGTGATAACGATTTGGCTGTTAAAATTCTTAATCAATCTGTAGACCATTGTTGGCAAGGACTGTTTGAGCTGAAAAGCGACAGCAAGCAAGATAGACAAGGATTTGAGAATGGGATTGATTGGAGCAAAGTATAAAGGAGCGTGAAGAATGAGATTGATTGATGCAGACAATCTGAATTTTGAAGGGCAAAAGTACAACAAAAGTCAAATGAAATCAATACTGGATTTTATTGACGCACAGCCGACCGCCTATGATGTAGATAAGGTTGTGGAGCAGTTGGAAGAACTTAGAAAAGAATGTGAAGACCCATTGCAAGATTATGACCCAAATTATTTTATTGATAAAGCAATCGAGATTACGAAAGGTGGTGGAGTAGATGGCAATTAAACCAATTTTATTCAATGCCGAGATGGTTCGGGCGATTTTGGATGGGAGAAAGAGTTGCACAAGACGGCTGGTAAAGCCACAGCCGGACGAGAAGCATACATATCCATTAGGGTTTGTGATTGACAGCACAGAAAGAAAAAATATTGGCTTATTCGGATTTGGAACAAGTGAGTTAGGCGGTTCGATTCAATACGCGAAACCACCTTATCAGCCGGGCGATATCCTTTATGTCCGGGAAACATGGGAACATTTTGAATGTCATTGTTGCGAAGGTGATGAACATGGGAATTGCTGCAAGGAACCGCAACAGAGTGTTTTGAACAAAAGTTGTGGCTGTTATATGTATCGAGCAACAGATGAAATATCAGGAGATGCAAGGTGGCATCCATCTATCCACATGCCGAAAGAAGCGGCGCGTATCTGGCTTAAGGTTACGGATGTGAGAGTGCAGCGGTTGCAGGACATGGATAAGATGGATGCGGCAAAAGAAGGAATAGACACAAGATTATGCATTAATTTAAACCATGCATTGGCAAAGTTTAAAAAATTATGGAACTCCACCATCAAAAAATCCGACCTTGACCGCTACGGCTGGGATGCAAATCCGTGGGTGTGGGTGATTGAATTTGAGCGGTGCGAGAAGCCACAGGAGGTGTGATACCGATTGACAAGAGATGAAACAGTTAAAATTATTCGCATTATGTGTGATTGCTATCCTAACTACAAGCCTAACAATCTTTCTGAAACAGTAGATGTGTGGCAGATGATGTTAGATGAATACAGCTACAATCAAGTGTCGATAGCTTTAAAAGCGTATGTTACGTCTGATACAAGCGGATTCGCACCAAGCGTAGGAGAAATAGTTGCAAAAATACAACTTGTATCACAGCCGCAGGAACTTGACGGAATGGCAGCGTGGGGATTAGTTAGCAAGGCTTTAAGGAATGGTACTTATGGGGCGGTTGAAGAATTTAAAAAACTACCGCCGTTAGTCAGACAGGCGGTTGGTATGCCAGATAACCTTAAAAACTGGGCGACATCAGACTATCAGACAATAGAAACAGTAATACAATCAAATTTTCTAAGAACTTACGAAACAGTTGTTAAGCATGCGAATGAAATAAATCGTATGCCGGACAATATCAAATCACTTATCGAAAAGACGAATGCAGATTCGTACAAGGCTCAAATCGAGCAAAAATTCCAAAGAGATATAAATACATTACAAATTAAAGAAAATGCCCTTGTTGGTCAGAATATAAACGCAGAGAATTATATTGAAGCACCTCAAGATATACAAGATAGAATTAACAGAATGAGAGGTTGATTTTAGTGGAAACAACGCCAATTAGTCCACAGATGAGAATGTACTATAAGCGGAAAGAGACAGGATTATGCGTTGAATGTGGTAAGCCACTTAATGGAGAAAAACTTAAATGCAGAGATTGCCGAGAAAGAATTAATGCAAACAGAAAAGAACTTGCACACTGGTATCAAGATAATGGCATATGCCCTGAATGTCGGCATAATAACCTTATGGGGGACGAAAGGGTTTGTCCTGAATGTTCTGCAAAAAGATATTCTCAGAGGATTGCTAGGTATAATGCTAATCCCGAAGAGTTCGAGGCAAGAGATAGGCTTGAACAGAAGAAAATCAGAACAAGACGAGCTGAAAAGGGTTATGCGTGAAATGTGGCAAAGTTAAGGCAGATAGTAAATATAAAACTTGTACAAAATGCCGTATTAAAGCAAGAAATGCAAAACGCAATAAGCAAAAAGATTGTAAGGTTGAGCTAAAAAGAGAATGGGTTGCCAATGGCAGATGCTGGTTTTGCGGTGAGCCGGTTTATAATCATTCAAAATTATGCAAAGAGCATTACATTAAGTCTTTAGTTTATGTAAAGAAAAGCAAGGAAGCGAGGATAAAAAATGAGCAAGCCAGAACAACGAAGATTTCAACAGCAAATGATGAGAGTTCAATTAAACAGGCAGAAGAATAAAGAAAATAAAGAAATGTTTGGTAATGCCTTAACGATTCTGTTATGGGTGCTGCATGACAAGTTTGGATTCGGTAATAAGCGACTAGAGCGTCTTATTGATGAGGTCGATAAATTTAACGAAGATTTCAATGCAGGGCTTATAGATCCAAAAGAACTTATTGAACAGTTAGAAGAAGAAACAAGAATAAAAATTAAATATTAAGGAGTGTGGCTTATGAAGTTTTCGAAACTAACTAAGCCGGAACTTGAAAGAATAATTGAAAATGCCAATTTTACCGAGGAAGAAGTGAGAATATTTATGCTTCTTTCTCGGAATTTTGCACAAAAGGAGATAGCGCACAGATTGTCAATGTCTACGAGAACGCTAGAAAGACGGGTGAGGAATATTAAGAACAAGATTGAGAGGGTGGTAAATGAGTGGAACTGACAGACAAGGAATTGTTGAATTATGTACTAGAGAATGATATTATCTCTCGTGATGATATCCAAAAAAGAATCGAAATGAACGAAAGGAAAAAATATTTAAAAGAACATGCCTACGAGATATGGCAAGGAAAAGATAGTAAGTGGTATACATATCTGCCAAGTGAAACTGCTTCAAATGGGAGAAAGCTATTGAAGCGGTCAACATTAGATTCACTTAATGACGGAATAGTGGAACATTACAAGAAATTAGAGAATGAACCGCTGATCAGGAATGTTTTTCAAGAATGGATTGACTGTAAACTTGATTATCACGAAATCAAAAAGCAGTCATACGATAAGTATACCAACAATTTTACTAGGTTTTTTGATTGTGAAGCATATCCAGTGGCAGACAAGAAAATTAAGTACATTACAACTGATGAATTGGAAAAATTCATCAAGACAATCATTGCTGAATGTAGTCTCTCGCAGAAAGCATATTCTGATATGCGCATTCTTGTCAACGGCATTTTTAAGTATGCCAAAAAGAAAGGCTATACAAATATCAGTATCACACAGTTTATGGGAGACTTAGATTTATCTCGTCGGTCATTTACCAAGAAAGTGAAAGATATGGGGGATGAGATTTATTTTGAAGATGAAATCCCTGTGATTACTGAATACTTGTGGCAGAGATACGATATCAGAAGTCTGGGACTTCTACTTATGTTTGAGACAGGACTAAGAGCCGGAGAACTGGCTTCACTTAAATTTTCAGATGTTCGCAGTACAAAACTAAAAGACGGAACTGTAAAGAATTTTATTTCTGTGTCAAGGACAGAAATAAAAATTAAAAATGAAAATGGAAAGTGGGTTGAACCTGTTAGCGATTATCCAAAATCCGACGCAGGCATAAGAGATGTGATAATTACAGATAAGGCGCTTAAGACTGTCAAAGCTATCCGTAGATTAAATCCTTTTGGAGAATACATGTTTATGGAAAAGGGTGAACGGATTAAGAGCAAGGCGTTTAATCGCAAACTAGAGAGGGTTTGTAAAGCCTTAAATATTAATTATCGTTCAGCGCACAAGATAAGGCGTGCTTATGGCACAACACTTTATGATAATGAAGCAAATGATTCTGTAATATGTGAAATGCTAGGGCATAGCAATATCGAGACAACAAGAAAGTATTACATATACAGCAATAAGACAAGCAAAACCAAAATTGAGCAAGTCAGTAAGGCTATTAATTTCTGATTTTGGTTACAAAGTAATCAAAGTAATCAAAGGCTAAAGGCGTAAAGCTAGAAAACAAGCGGAATACAGGATTGGTCAATCGAGTTCGATTCTCTCATCCCCTGCT
>OGUC01000120.1_pt1 | contig 53411 bp, 63 predicted proteins | sample 1573701 | NCBI WGS metagenome assembly OGUC01 (sample SAMEA2582017, study PRJEB24529) | metagenome | biome: Human gut stool | place: China | collected 2011
CTCGCACTGATTTGCTCAATGCTATATCTGCAAAAGCCAAAGCGTTAGTAGATGCTGCTGATAAAAAAATAGAAAGTGTAAAAACTGAGCTGTCTGCTGTTGATGGCAAAATAACTTTAGCGGTTAAAACAGCTAAAGAAGAAGCTATATCTGCATCTAAAACGTACACAAACTCTGAGATAAAAGTCGTAAAAGACCAAATTGCATTGAAGGTTGATAGCACAACTTTTGATGCTTTGAATAAAAAAGTAACTGAGCAGGGGTCACAGATAACGCTCAATAAAAATAATATTGAGCAGAAAGTCAACAAATCAGATTTCAATGCACTTGGGACAAGGGTGTCTAATGCGGAAACAAAAATCACCCAAAATGCCAATGAAATTCAACAGAGAGCGACGAAGTCCACTGTTGACGCTTTGACAGGACGTGTAACTACTGCTGAATCTAAAATTACGCAGAATGCCAATAGTATATCATTAAAGATTACAGCTTCTGAAGCCACAAATATCGCAAATAATGCTGTAAACAATTTACAGATCGGTGGTAGAAACTATTCTAGGAATACTGCTAAGGAGAAATCATATCAAAATGGTGCAGTGGGAAATCTTGGATATCCTACTTCTGGATTGAAGAAAGGTGATAATATTGTTGTGTCTTTTGAAATAAATGTAAACATCGTAAATTGGACATCAGGCTATAAGCTTCTTCAATTTAATAATAAGTATGATTATATGGCATTTTATAATTTCCCACAGAGTGACAATAAAAAAGGTTGGTTAAAAAGAACAGCAAAATTAACAATTAGAAATGTGTATAACAGTTCTACACCTACAAATGAAACCATGGTAAGTGAACCATATCTGAGATGCGACAACGCTTCTACAGAATTGGCTAATAATGGAAGTTATATAAAGGTTCGTAAATTCAAAGTTGAAATAGGTAATAAAGCTACAGATTGGAGTTTAGCACCCGAAGATACACCTACAGAAGAGTCTATTAAATCATCATTTACGATTGATACTGGCGGTATATCTATGCTCGGAAAGAAATTATCCTTGACAGGTATGGTCACTTTCAATTCTCTTGCCAGCGATGCACAGGGGAAGATTAATACGGCACAGAGTACTGCAAACACAGCTAAATCAGCCGCTGAAACAGCTAAGTCTACTGCGGATGGAGCTAATTCAAAAGCAACGACTGCACAGAATACGGCAAACACCGCTAAATCAACAGCCGATAGCGCCAATTCAAAAGCAACAACAGCACAGAATACGGCTAATACGGCAAAGTCTACAGCTGATGCCGCAAAGACAGCAGCGGCAAATGCACAAAGTAGAGCAGATGCTGCTTATAATAAAAAGATAGAACTGGCACAACTTGGAACGACTGTAATATCTGGTGGCTTTATTAAAACAAGCCTTATAAAAGCAGATGAAATAATAGTAAGTAAACTAAGTGGTGCGACTGGTACATTCAAACAGTTGCAAGCTGTCGGTAGCGATGGAAGCGTAAAAGGAACACTCAGACTTGATGGAGATAGATTATGGTATGATGGTGACCAATATCAGCAAGGTACAAAAGATGGCCGTTCATTGCGTTACTATCTGTCTGACGCATGGGTTCGTGGTAATTTTGGAGCACGTACCAGAACCACGCTTCTTGTCCAGGGAAGCAGCGGCTATTTTTATCCGAAAGGTGCGAATAAAGCAGGTGTCTATAAAAGCTTTGAAAGAGGTACAGCTAGCGATGGTAGGACATACTATAAACTTCCATGTTATGGTTTAGATGGAGATTATTCTGGTATGCCTGTAGATTTAATTGTATTTAACGTAACATCATCAAATCAACACTTTTATGAATTGCAACTTGCAGTAACACAAAAAGTGAACATGATAAACTGTAATAACAATTATACAAATGTGCTCATATATTGCAATGGAAATTATCCTAGATTGCCAGGCGGTTCTGTGCATTATGCATGGAATGTTCTGCCATTCATGAATCCACAACCAACTGCAAATGTTCTAGGTAGAGGCTTATTGTTTGGAGGTTCTAATGATAATGATTGGAAATAAAGTATTATGAAAGAAGAAATAAAAGAAATAAAGAAAGATGCTAGTATGCAAGAATATACAATGAATATTAGTACTGATAATGCGGATTATTCTGTGGTATACGTTGTAAAAAATGATTTGTTAGTGCAAGTCATAGCCAAGGTAAAAATAGCCGGTACTGATTTAGGAGAGCTGTCATACGAAAACGGTTATGTCAATGCTATGAATTTTTCTATCAATGACTTGACACAGCAATTGTACCTGAATGATTTTACAAAAATTGTATTCAGCATACGAGACAAAAATAATCTTACAATAATGAGACAAATAGCTAAAAATGTATAACAACTTTAAAAATTAAAATTATGGAAGTAAAATCTGTTACAACAATCGTGAGTGCTGAGAAAACAACAGCCAATGCTCGTTATGATGTATCTTACTCAATTATCAAAGATGCATCGTCTGAAAATGCACAACTTCAGTCTGTCTCTGCTGATGTCTATGAGTTGCAGACACTTGAAGACCAAGTAAAGCAAGAGAATTTTATAGGAAAGCTTGAAATGCAGTATGGCATAATGGTACCAACCCAGTTTCCTTTCTCTAATAAATACCCTCTATATGTATCAGAGTTTGTTGGTATTATCAATGAAGTCACAAGCAAGAGTTAAATTTTATTAAATATTAGCTCAAGGTGAACTATTTATCAAATAAAAGCATTATATTTATATGGAAAAAATAATTAAAACCTTGAAGCCTAATAAAGCAGACAGGGATATAAATATCAAAAAGCCTAAAATAGAAGAGCGCAAGCTCAATAAAGAAAGGCATACAAGAAAAGAATGTAATTGCTAGCATTACATATAATTAACCTTATTTATTAATATCTAAAAACTTAAAATCATGGCAGAAATGACTATTTCTGATTATGCTTCTATTAAGGAGCTAGAGAACGAACATCGTGATGGATGGGGCTCTACAACTGCGTTGTGGGTCATTGTAGCAGCGTTGATTCTTTTCGCTATTGTCTATAACTGGACAAGAAACTGCAACGAAAAAGTTCAGTTTGCTGTTGGTATGGCTCGCATGGAGGGCAGATTAAATTGTATTGAACCCGATGTACGTTGGGCTGGTCAACAGCTTTACGCAGCTAATGGTGCTATTTCAGCCACTGTTCAAGGTGTCGGTGACATGAAACAGAATTTCGGTAATCAATTATTCCAGTTGAATCGAGAAGTATTCTATGATGATGACTGCGGATGTGGTGGCCGCAATGGACGTCGTGGATGTGGATGCGGAAATCGTGAATTTGCGCAAACACAGACATACAACTTGGCAAGTCAAGGCGTTACAGTAACTGAGCGTTGCCGTAACTAATTGAGATAATATGAAGGAGAAGGTGTGTAGTGCGCTTTCTCCTTTTATTTATTAAAAACAAATAAAAATTAAAATTATGATAACATCTAAAATAGAAGCTAAAATATTCGTATTAGAAATTGCATGTGAAACTGGTATGATTGTAGGCCACACGTTAGATTTTAAATCTATGGACGACATATACAATCATTTGACAAAGGACACCGATTTGCCTGATAAATCAGAATCTGGCGCTGAAACATCGGCTGATATAAAGTTGAGCGTGTACAATAATTTAGCACAACTTAGCCTAAACTCAGGCATTGCAGTTACAGTAGAGCATGCAAAAGCTGTAACAGAATGGGTCATTGGGGATGCTGTTTTATAATTAAAATTTGATTATCATGGGCTTATTCGATAAAAGTACTAACCTTCCAACTCATATAAGCTTTTCTACTAGGTCTGAGGCATTCACATATATGCTAAACTACTTAATAAGTGAAAAGAAAATGGAGCCTATGGAAGCTGCAAAACAAGCAAATGAATTTGCAGAAATATTTGCAACTAATATGGGCATACCATTAAAAGTTGTACCTGAGCCAAAAGGAGTTGATAAATATTTATCAATGGCTGAAAAGATAGGTACTTATATTGAAGAACACCCAAAAGTAGTTGAATACGGTATACCTGCACTTACATTTGTAGCTGGGCTGTTTACTGGTAAAAAGGTAGAACAAGCGGAAGATAATAGCCATCCATATCAAAGTATAATGCAAGGACCACCTCAAAACAGTAATGCTGAGTGCAAAACAAGTGAAGATAAAAAACCTATTAACTTTGACGAAATAGATTAGTTATATGGACAGAATAGAATTTAAGAAGTTCATTCAAAAATGTGTGATTGAACAAGGATGCGCATCTAGCATAGTTTTACCTGAATTGGCAAAAGAATTGTTATTGCATATCCCGTGTATCATTTATATATCTGATACATCAGAACAGCAAGATTCTGGCACGAAATATAAAGTCACTAATTCTCAAGAAGAAATAGACGAGATTATTGATGATATAAATAGTAGTGAGATGCCGAGCGTGGTTGTACATGATAAAGGCGTGACACTTCATTTTGACCATATAGAAGCGGAAGATGACACAGTAGTATGTTATCTTGTTACTTACGACGGCCTTTATACTTTATCATTAAGCAAAAAGGCTAATAGCTCTAATCTAATTCATAAACAAAACTGATACATGTAATGGCACTTAGAAAAATATTTTTAGCAGTAGAGTGTGCAGATGATAATGAGCGAGATATTGTACAGTCATTAGCAAATGAACTGTCAAATTCTCGTATACTCAATGCAAGAACTCTCATAAACATGAAGCCTATGTTCGATAAAAATAGAAATGAATTAATTCAGCTATTCGATATGATATCGCAGAATGGTATTGGTTCTATTTTATCAGTCAAAGGTGGAATGATTATTTCAAAATTAGCAAAACGTAAATAATATGGCTAGAATAGGTAAAGCTTGTCCCGGGGACTGTAGCAAGTGTGAAATGCTACTTGATGGTGAAGTTGATATGATTCCATGTATACTCGACCAAATTTTCCAAGGACAGAAAAGGCAAGAAGCATTCAACAAAGAGTTATCCGAAAGAATCAGTATGCTTGAAATGCAAAGCGTTCCAGCTTTAGCTGGTATAGATGATAACATGCAAAATGTTGATGCTACTCTTTTAGATGAAACAACTGAAGATTATAAACCAACTAAAAAGTAATGTTATGAGCGGAATCAAAAGACGTGCATGCGAAGCTGATAGAAAACATCAAGCTATGCATAAAGAAAAAGCTGGTCATTCATACTATTCTGAATCTGCAAAAGATTCCGGATATGCAAAGTATGTTGAAAAGCACGGACTACATTTTACTAATGAATTGGCAGAAATGGCAATCTGTAAAATGGAAAATATATCTGATGATGGCCATGGAAAGTGGAGTATCAAACAGGTAGAAGCAGTAGTTAAAACTCACAATCCAGCAATGCACTTTATGCACTGCGTCACAATGGGAGACTTAGCTTACTTGGCTAATATGTATTATGCAGATTTATATCCTGAATCAATCCAAACTGAAAACGGATGTATTAAAGCTGCTATTTTAATTGCTAATGACCCGGATGGCTACGAAGGTCAAGCTTTTTGTCGTTGGGTAGCTGATATTATGGCAAAAGGCAAAAGTATTGATTGGGAAAAATATTGCTAAAATATGCTCGAACTGATTGAACAACGTAATATAGACGGGCTGTTATTTTTTATAGCAGTCCGTATATGTATTATATTGATTTGCTGGTTATTCATGATTATGGCAAATCTTATTGACTTCTGGAGTGGAACATCTGCTGCAAAAGCTATAGGAGAATCTTTACAGTCTCATGGTTTTAGACGTACAGTGACTAAAATTGGTGACTATGTACGTTTAATGCTATTTGCATTGATGTTCGACATGTTAGGAAGCTTTTTACCTTTTTATTTTTTGCCATTTGGCACTGTTTTATGTACGATTGCTGTAATATGGATTGAAGGCAGGTCTGTTGTTGAAAACAGTAGAAAGAAAAAAGCACACGCAGCTGATGTTCCAGAAATAGTGAAACAAATAGTGCAATGCGCTACCACAGAAAAAGGTGTTGAGATATTAACCAAGTTACAAACAGAATTAACAAAACAAAAATGACTATGAAACTTAATGGAATCAAATTGAACTTTGTACGTAACAAATATGAGTATAATAAGTATGTATCCGAAGATTACAAAAAAGAATACGATTACGAGGCTAGCAAAAGTAGTTTGCCATGGCTTATTATCTCTTTTGATAAAGGGAATTCGCCTGAAAACGTTATCAATAAATGTAAGCTTACATTTGAACCTGAAGCATCATTTGATGGCATAAATGAAAATGAAGCATGGCAAGCCAATGGTCATACACTTAATATTGACCTTGATAAGATTGAAAAAACATTAATGCTTGAAGTCAAAAAAGACTGTGGCTACCAGCAATTGCCATTTTCACTCAAAGCTTCTGTTTCTGATAACAATGGTGTGTTGTATGAAGACGCATTCAGCATTATCAACGTTACAGACAAAGCAGAATTATTGAAGCTTGTAGATGAGAAACTTATTATTGGTGGTGGCAGCGATTCTGACTTAGCAAAATTATTATACGAACTTATTGCACAAGGAGGTAATTAATGAATTTAACGTTGTTTAGAAAGTGGCCAAGAAAAAATTATTGTATTGGCCTGTTATTTGTGAATGGTGAAAGATTCTGTGAGACACTCGAAGACAAAATTGTTGATACTAACAAAAATGGTGTGTTTGACAAACCAGAAAAGAAAGTAGCTGGCGAATCTGCAATTCCGTATGGCAAATATGAAGTCATCTACAATTGGTCGCCTAGATTTGGCAGAAATTTACCTAGATTATTAAACGTGCCACACTTTGAAGGTATACTTATACATCCAGGTAATGATGCAACTGATTCGTCTGGGTGTATACTCGTAGGCAGAAATACTGAAGTAGGAAAACTCACGCAATCAAGAGTTACATCTGATAAGCTCAATAAGCTTATTGAAGACGCTCAAAGAAAGGGTGAGAAAATCACTATAGAAATAGTATAATTTATTTATAAAGTTCAGTCTGGATATACTTTCTTTTGTCCAGGTTGAACTTTTACTATTAAAGCGATATATAATAAAGAAAAAGATTAAAAGCTCTCCAGAAGAGCCTAAAATAGCTTACACATGAAAATAAAAATCATATTAACACTCATTGCAATAATAGCGAGTTGCTTGATGTGCAACAGAATACAGTATTTAACTGAGGAAAACAATAGGTTGTCTAACAACCAAGAAACTCTATTAACTGAAAATGAGCATTACAAAATACGTGACAGCCTCAATGTATCTAAGACAAATCAATTAGAGTTGAAGTTATCTGAACTCAAAAAGTATAAATCAGAATACACACAATTGGTTAAAGATTTGAACATTAAGAATTCTCAGTTAGAGCAGATAATCAGCGTAAATGCAGAGACTATTACAAACCTAAAAGCTATGCTGAGAGATTCTATTAGACTTGATACAATCAGCAATATAATAGATACTCTAAAATGCTTTGAATACAAATCAAAATATACAGATGTTTCTGGATGTATCAATAAAGATATTATAGATATGCAGATACGCAATAGAGAATCATTAAAAGCTATAGAAAGCAAGAAAAAGAAAAAGTTCCTGTTTTTCAAACTGCCTATATGGCTATTTGGTTATAAAAGTAAGCAATTAGATATTGTAAGCCTCAATCCTAATACTACAATAGAATATATTGAATATATTTCTGTGACAAAATAGTTATGCTGTAAACAATGAGAAACAAAGTAAACAATCCATTGTTTACACTTAAGCGATTGAAAATCAATCACTTTTACCCAAAATAAACAAAGAAACAATAAAAACTATAAATCTTTTATGCATAATTATTACAAAATACCTATTAGATAATATTCTGGAATTAGCGTTTTTAAGGCCCTATATATAACCTTTGTTTATTTTGTTCCTTTTGTTTATTCGTTGATAATCAACCATTTAATACAATTTCACAAAAATAAATTATTATTTTATGAAAATAATTTTTTCTTTCGAATAAAAGAATTATTTTTGCAATGTTCTTAAAAACAAAAAAAACAATAACGTAAAACAATATATGGAACAGTTTAACTTAAACAGTGTAATCGAGCAATATAAGCTCAATACTGAAGAACTTGCAAAAGTATTATTCCCTTCAGTAAAATATCCTAAGCAGGCTCTTGACCGTATATTAAAAGGTGAAGCAGACTTAGATGTAAAGCAACTTCAAGCTTTGGCATATCATTTAGGAGTGCTAATATCAGATTTATTCCAAAGTGCCAATGCTAACAATTGGTATGGAGTATCAGAAGACAATTGTCTGTGCTTCATAAAAGGAGAGTTCAAAATAAAGCTAAATTACAATGGCGTGTACATAACTGTATACAAAAACAATATTGTAGTTGATAAGATAATAGCAGACGTTCCAAGCATGTCTATAGAGCAGTTCAAAGAATATATTAACAACTTAATTGAAAATTATTGATTATGGAAACTTTAAAATTTTCTATTGATGTGAATGTAAACATCAGTTTTGACAAAAACACAAGTGGCTTATTTTCAAATGCAGTCAATGCAGCATTAGCAGGTATTTTATCTGGCCCACGTTGTCATTGTAATGCCCCTACGATAGAGCCAGCTGAAAAAGTTGCAGAAAAGCCAGCTGAAAAAGTTGCAGAAAAGCCAGCCGCTACAACCGGAGTATCTATTGAAGATGTACGTAAAGCACTAGCATCTAAAGTCAATGAACACCGTCAAGAAATCAAAGAAAAACTTGAGGAACTAGGTGCTCCCAGTGTTACAAAACTAGACCCTTCAAAATATGAAGAAATGTATAACTATTTAACCAGCTTGTAAAAATGCCTAAGAGTAAAACAAAAAGAATGAGAGAGCTTTCATTAGCTTCCTACAGAAGAGAACCTAAAAGATTCTTTGATTTACAGAGACAATGCATCTATATTGCAAACGTTTTAAAATGTGCAGCAAATGGGAACAACTAGCACTAAATTACAAGACCACTCACAACGTAGTCATGCATTGCTTTCAGCATCTGGTGCAAGTAGATGGTTAAATTGTACACCATCTGCAAGACTGGAAGAAGAATTTGGTCAAAGACGCACATCTGTGTATGCAGAAGAAGGAACTTTAGCGCACGAATTATCTGAATTGTACTTATCTAGAGATGTATTGCAATCTATTGATGAAGATACATTCAATTCGAGGTTAGAAGAGATAATGGCAAATGATTTGTTCAACGAAGAAATGCTTGATGTAATACCTATTTACACAGACTACTGCGCAATGCAATATGCTGAAGCAAAGACAAACTGCGGGCTTGCATCAATTGAAATTGAGCAAAAGTTTGATTTGACTGAATACGTACCAGAATCATTCGGTACATCTGACTGTACAATCATAGCAGATGATGTATTAGAAGTAATTGATTTGAAGTACGGAAAAGGAGTTCCTGTATATGCTACATGGAATAAGCAGTTAATGCTATATGGACTTGGTGCTCTTCGCATGTATGATACTATGTACTGTATAAGCAAGTTGCGTCTTACCATTGTACAACCTAGAATCAACAATATTTCTACGTTTGAGATATCAGTAGAAGAACTAATTTCTTGGGCTGAGCAAGAGCTAAAAAGCAAAGCATTAGATGCATTTGAAGGCAGAGGTACATTAGAAGCGGGTGATTGGTGTAAATTCTGTTCTGTTAAGAACAAATGTAGAGCTCTATATGAGAAAAATATGGAGATTGCAAAGTATGAGCAGAAAAAAGCTGAATTTTTAACAGATGAAGAAATTTCTGATGTTATTAAACGAACTCCTGCTTTAATTGAATGGGCCAATTCTATATTAACGTATGCTAACGAGAAAGCAATCAGCGAAGGTAAACATTGGCCAGGCTTCAAACTTGTTGAGGGAACTAGCAGACGCAAATGGATTGATGAAGATTCTGCAACTCAAGCAATTCTTGATAAGTTGCCTGAACTCTCAGAAGATGATATTTTCAACATGAAACTTAAGCCAATTACGCAGATTGAAAAAACAGTCGGCAAAAAGAGATTTAATGAAATATTATCAGATGTAGTAGTAAAACCTCAAGGCAAACCTATTTTGGTTCCAGAAGAGGACAAACGCCCTGCTTTAGGTGTGTCGCAAGCTCAATTAGATTTTAAAGAATAACAGTAAAACTAAATAATTATGGACTCAAATAATATTTATAGTGCTCCAGTATTAGGAACAGCTTTTGTTAAAGACCCTAACAATATGATTGGTTTTGGTACAGCGATGATTAACTGGAAAGCCACCCATAGAAAACTAAAAGGTTATAAAAAAGCCGCAAAGAGAAAATAACAAAATTGTATAACAAATTAATTTTTAAAAAAATATGGAAAATAGTACAAAAGTAATCACAGGAAAAGTAAGATTCAGCTACGCTAATGTTTTTGAACCCACTGCCATGCAGGATGGTCAAACGCCTAAATACAATGTAAGTATTATCATTTCAAAGTCTGATACTAAAACAGTTGAGGCTATCAAAAAGGCGATTGAGGCAGCAAAAGAAGCTGGAAAAAGTAAAATTGCTGATAAAAATGGCAAAATTCCTGTTAACTTGAAAACTCCTCTTCGTGATGGAGACGAAGAACGTCCAGATGACCCTGCATACGAAAACAGCTATTTCATAAATGCTAATTCTGAAAGAAAACCCGGCATTGTAGACAGAGACTTGAATCCAATTATGAGCCGCGATGATTTTTACTCAGGATGCTATGGCCGTGCGTCTATCAACTTCTATGCATTCAATGTTAACTCAAAAGGCATTGCTTGTGGATTGAATAATCTGCAAAAATTAGAAGACGGAGAAAGACTAGCCGGAGGTTCTAGCGCTGAAGAAGACTTTGGCGGGGATAATGCAGTTGATGATTTAATGTAATCTGTGATTGTATGCCGTATATGCCCTGGCTAATTAGACTAGGGCATATATTTTATGGGATAGTAAGTTTAACTGGTAAAACAGAGCGAGATATGGGCATTCACTTGCAGGTTCGACTCCTGTCTATCCCGCTATTATAAATATATTCAAATAAAATAACAATGGCGAAAGACTTATTCATAGACATTGAAACGTATTCATCTGTCGATATTAAAACATGTGGAGCATATAAATATATTCAATCTCCAGACTTTGAAATATTGATAATAGGGTATGCTATCGACGATGGACCCGTTAAAATCATAGATTTATTGCTCGGAGAAGAAATTCCTGAGGAATTTGAAGAAGCATTCTTTGATGAAAACTGTAAAAAACATGCACACAATGCAGTGTTTGAACGACTTTCATTCAATAGAATTGGATATAATATTCCAGTAAGTCAATGGTATTGTACAGCAGTTAAAGCAGCATACTGTGGGCTTCCTTTCTCTCTTGAAGAAGTATCAAAGAAACTTGATTTGAAAGACAAAAAGTTAGATACAGGAAAAGCACTCATCAAGTATTTCTCATGTCCATGCAAACCAACTAAAATAAATGGTATGCGTACTCGTAATTATCCTGAACATGCACCAGAAAAATGGGAAATGTACAAAGAGTATAACATGTATGACGTACTAGCAGAAAGAGAAATATACAACAGACTGAAACAGTACGAAATTCCAGAATTTGAAAGAAGTCTATACATTTTAGACCAAACAATAAATGACAGAGGCATTCTCGTTGACATGGAATTAGCAAATTCTGCTATATATGTAGATACAGAATATACAGATTACTTGACTTCAAGAGTAAGAGAAATAACAGAGCTCGAAAACCCGAATTCTCCAGTACAATTGCGTCAATGGCTTAAAGCAGTTACAGGTGAAGATATAACATCACTCGCAAAAGATATAATTCCAGTTCTTATCGACAAGTATTCTTCAAATAAAGAAATTGTAGAAGTACTAGAAGCAAGACAAAAACTATCTCGTTCGTCTGTAAAGAAATACTATGCTATGGTAAATTGTGCAATGAACGATAATAGAGTTAGAGGAACATTTCAATTTTACGGAGCAAATAGAACTGGCAGATGGGCAGGAAGATTATTGCAATTACAGAATCTTTCTAAAAATCATTTAGCAAATATAGAAGTACCTCGAGATTTAATAAGAAAAAGAGATTGGGAAACTGTTGAAATGATGTATGATGATGTAGCTGATATACTTTCACAATTGGTACGAACAGCTCTTATAGCTCCTGATGGTAAAACATTCTGTGTTGCTGACTTCTCTGCAATCGAAGCAAGAGTAGTATCTTGGCTTGCTGATGAAGAATGGCGATTAGAAGTATTTAGAGGTGATGGCAAAATTTATGAAGCAGCTGGAGCGAGAATGTTTAATGTTCCTATATCTGCTGTAACCAAAGGTTCTGACTTGCGTGCAAAGGCAAAAAATGCAGAGTTAGCATTAGGATATCAAGGCTCTCTAGGTGCAATGAAAAGAATGGGTGGTGACAAAATGGGTATGAGTGATACTGAAATGATGAGCATTGTGCATAAATGGAGAAAAGCCAATCCTAACATTGTTGCGTTGTGGCAAGAAATTGAAGACGCAGCATATGAAGCTGTTAGATATCAGAGAAAAGTTGTAGCAACAGTTAGAAATCTAGAATTTGATTGTAACGGAGAATACTTGACAGTCAAGCTCCCATCATCTCATACATTGTATTACAGGAACCCAAGATTTAAAGAAAAAGCTGTTGGAAGGTCTAACGCAAAAGTACTATGCTACGATGGAATTATACAAGAGACAAAACAGTGGGGTGATATTGATACTTACGGTGGTAAGCTAACAGAGAACATTGTGCAAGCTATTTCAAGAGATTTAATCGGATATGCTATGATGCAACTGGAAGAAAATGGCTACGCAATCACAATGCATGTACATGATGAGGCTATAGCTGAAGTTCCAGCAGATGGATGGGAGAAGCAATGGTTGTCAGAAATGGAACGTATAATGGGAACTCCGCCTTCTTGGGCATCTGACCTGCCATTGAATGCAGATGGTTATGTTACGCCTTTCTACAAAAAAGATTAATTATGTTATATTGTATTACTATATACTTATTGTACGCATATTATGCAAGTAGATAAAATAAACTATGATGGCAATTTCAATATAGCTATAGGCCTAAGTGCTGGTAGCAGATATTGGAAAAATACTAAAATATCATGGAGTGACCTACTAAAGAAACTCTCTGTTGCTACTAAGACTGCAGAAACATATAAGCAATTCATGGGAGCAAATAAAGCGGAGCAAGGAAAGATAAAAGATATTGGCGGTTTTGTTGGTGGCTTTCTCAACAATGGGAGACGAAACAAAACTGATGTCTTATACCGTCAAATAGTCACTCTTGATATTGACTTTTCTCATGAAAACTTTTGGTGGGACTTTACTATGCTTTTTTCTTGTGCTGCATGTATACATTCAACGCATAAATCTAGCAAAACAAAACCACGCCATAGATTAATCATACCTTTAAACAGAGAAGTTTCTCAAGAAGAATACCAAGCAATTGCTAGAAAAATAGCTGGCGATATGAACATTGATTTGTTCGACCAATCTACATTCGATGTAAACAGATTAATGTTTTGGCCATCTATATCATGCGATGCTGAGTATTACTTTGATTACCAAGATGGCCAATTTCTAGATGCTGATTATGTATTATCATTGTATAATGACTGGCATGACACAAATGAATGGCCTACAGCTAGTGATTTTACAGATACAATAAATGCAGCTATTAAAAAGCAAGAAGACCCGTCAAATAAAAAAGGAATTATAGGTGTTTTCTGTAGAACGTATACAATCCAAGAAGCGATAGAAACATTTTTGCCTGATGTATATGAAAAAGTAGGAGAAGACAGATACACTTACATAAATGGCTCTACTGCTGCAGGCCTTATTGTATATGAAGATAAGTTTGCGTATTCACATCACGGAACAGACCCAACATCAGGCAGATTATGCAACGCATTTGATTTGGTGCGAATACACAAGTTTGGCCATTTGGATTCTGGTCAGGAAAAAGCAGATATTGATAAGAAAAGTTTCAAGGAAATGGAAGAATTCGCTGCTAAAGACCCTGCGACTAAGCGTCATATAGCAGAAGAGAAATTTTCTGAAGCTAAATATGATTTTGCAGATGAGAATACTAGCTTAGAAGAAGTAATAGAAGATTCTTGGCTAGAACAACTTGAAGCAAATACCAAGGGAGAATATAACAATTCTGCTAATAACATAAATCTGATTATACAAAATGACAAGCTTTTAAAAGATGCTTTTAAACTTAATGTTTTTGATAGCAAGAGATATATTATACATTCTCTTCCATGGCGTAAGATTGATAAGATTGAGCCTTTGCGCGATGTTGACTACGCTGGTATACGTAATTATATTGAATGCGTTTATGGCATCGTATCTAGCCAGAAAGTTGACGATGCTCTTTCACTAGAATTCGAAAAGAAAAGTTTTCATCCGATTATAGACTATTTAAAATCATTAACATGGGATGGAACTAAAAGAGTTGATACTCTGTTAATAGACTATTTTGGCTGCGAAGATAACGAATATATAAGAGCGTCTATACGTAAGATGCTTTGCGCAGCAGTTGCAAGAGTATTTGAACCAGGTATAAAATATGATTTGGCTCTTATTCTGGTAGGTGAACAAGGAACTTATAAAAGTACTTTTATAAAAAAGCTAGGCCGTGATTGGTTTTCCGATACATTTACAACAGTTCAAGGGAAAGAGGCGTTTGAGCAAATACAAGGTGCTTGGCTTATTGAAATGGCAGAACTAGCTGGTCTTAAAAAAGCAGAGGTTGAAACTACTAAACACTTCATATCAAAAAGAGAGGATATGTTCCGTCCTGCTTATGGAAGAACAGTAGAAACGTATAAACGTCAATGCGTGTTTTTTGGTACAACTAATAATTGCGATTTCTTACGTGACCCTACTGGTGGAAGACGATTCATGCCTGTAGATGTGAGAGTAGAATTTGCGAAAAAGTCTGTAATTACTGATTTAACTGACAGTGAAATAGACCAAATTTGGGCTGAAGCATATCAAATGTATATATCAGGAGAACCTCTGTTCTTAGTAGGAAACGAGGACAGAATTGCAAAAGCTGAACAGCATAAGCATTCTGAATCTGATGAAAGAAAAGGAATAATAGAATCATACCTGAATAACCACTACCCGGACAATTGGGCTAACATGGACTTGTATGAGAGAAGAAATTGGCTTGATGACCCATTGGCTAAAAAAGGCAATCTACAAAAAGACTTTGTTTGTGTTGCTGAAGTTTGGTGTGAATGTTTAGGCAAAGATAAAACTGATATGTCACGCTATAACACACGTGAGATAAATGATATATTGAAATCTCTTAATGATTGGGAGGCTGTTACATCAACTAAGAATTTCCCAATATATGGAAAGCAGAAATATTATAAACGTAAAGATAGCTTGTTATAAATTATACTGATATGATACTGTTTAATAAAAGATGCGATATATGTGGTAAACCTGTTTCAGACCAACATGTATTTGAGATTGATGGCTATATAATATGTGTATGCCATTTTAGAATGTTATTAGAAGCTGATTTAATATATGAAGGCATGGACGACGAATGGCACTTTATGTATGTACACGAAAAAGATATTGAAGAACTTTTAAATATGCTGTAATATGAAGTATGTAATAATTAGAGCAAATTGCAAGTTTTCTGATGGTTCAAGCAGAACCATAAAGTATGATGAAAACAAAGTTACAGAAAAGAATGCATGCAATGATATAAATAATTTTAGAGCAAAATTGAAAAATGAGCTTGATACATCTTTGCAGATACTTGGAATAACTGTTGTAAGTATAACTTTTACATATGAAGAAAGAAACAGTAGATAGCGAAAAACTTGTTGAACGCAAATTAGTTCAGCAAGTAAAAGAGAATGGTGGAATGTGCATAAAACTATTATGTAACCATATATTAGGTTTGCCAGACAGAATGTGCTTATTTCCTGGAGGAAAAATAGCATTCATTGAGTTAAAAACAACTGGCGAAAAACCTAAAAGAATACAGGTTTTTATGCATGACAAAATAAGAAAACTTGGATTCCAAGTATTAGTTATTGATAGCACGAAAAAAGTATCTGAGTTTATAAATGATATAACAAATTTACCGTTTTGATATGCTTACAGAAAAGGATTTGCATGTATACCAAAAAGCTTGCGTAGAACATATAATTGACAATCCATATTGTGGTGTATTCTTAGATATGGGCCTTGGCAAAACTGTTTCTACACTTACAGCTATTAACTATCTCATGAATGACTATTGCGAAATAAACTCTGTGCTTGTAATAGCTCCTAAAAGAGTTGCTGAGTCAGTATGGCAAGAAGAAGCAGAAAAATGGGAGCATTTAAAGCAATTGAGGTTTTCAAAGATAATAGGCAATGAAGCAGAGAGAATAAAAGCTATAAAAGCAAAAGCTGATGTATACATAATATCAAGAGACAATGTAGCTTGGCTATGTGCATTGTTTGGTGGAGGTAAACTCCCATTTGACATGTGTGTAATAGATGAATTGAGTAGTTTTAAGAGCTATAAGTCACTGAGATTTAAAGCACTGAGAGCAGCAAGGCCTTTTATGAAACGACTAGTTGGCTTAACAGGAACTCCAGCTCCAAATGGCCTTATTGATTTATGGCCACAGATTTACCTGATGGACAGAGGCATTCGTTTAGAGAAGACTATAACGAGATACAGAGAAAAATACTTCCGTCCAGGTAAAACTAATGGTTCTATAGTGTATTCATATAATATTCTCGAAGATTCAGAAAAATTAATACACGAAAAAATAGAAGATATATGTATCAGTATGAAAGCACAAGATTATTTAAACATGCCTTTTAGAACTGATAATATAATAAAGCTTAGAATGCCAGACGCTATAAAAAAGCAATACAATGATTTTGAGAAAAACAAGGTGCTAGATTTGATTAATACCACACAGACTGTAGAAGAGGAAGATGAGAATGGCAACTCAATATTTGTAGAAAAGCCGTTGGAAATAAATGTGGTTAATGCAGCTGCTCTTTCAAATAAGTTACTGCAGTTTGCGAATGGCGCTGTGTATGATGAGGAAAGAAAAGTATTTCCAGTTCATAATATTAAACTTGAAGCTCTTAAAGAGATAATTGAAGATGCAAACGGCCAATCTGTGCTTGTTGCTTGGACATACCAATTTGACAGGGACAGAATCAAAGAATACCTAAAAGCCTATAAGCCAAGAGAGTTGAAAACAAATAAAGATATACAAGAATGGAACGAAGGGAAAATTCAAGTAATGTTAGCACATCCAGCTTCAGCTGGACACGGCCTGAATTTACAGTCAGGAGGGAATATAATAGTTTGGTTTGGCCAAACGTGGAGCCTAGAGCTATATCAACAGTTCAATGCTCGTTTGTACAGACAAGGACAGCAAAACCATGTGATTATAAATCATCTTGTGATGCTTGGCACCCACGATGAAGACGTGATAAGTTCATTAAGACAGAAAGACAAAAAACAAAATTGCTTGATGGATAGCATCAAAGCAAAAATTGAAAAATATAAAAAATTTTTATAGTATGAAAGAAAAAAGCTTATTCAAAGATTTTGTTGCATTTGTTAATAAAAATGTAGGTAAGGAAATTACAAGAAAGCAACTGTTTGAACTTAATTCAGAAAGAGTAAAAGCAGATGGATTCAGTGGCAACACTACAATCGACAGTTACAGGAATATAGCTACTAAACAAGGCTATATTGAGTTTATAACGCAAGGTTGTTACAAAGTACTTAAACCAATTCCAGAAGATTATGTTATCATAAAAGATAAATTTGGAAAAAGCGACTGTATAAGAAAATCAGTAGACAGAACTCCAGAGTATCTTATATACGTAAGAGATTACATTAATGAGCATATGAAAAAAGGAGATATGCTCACACGTCGTGATATATACGATTTGATAATGCAAAAGTATTTTTATTTCGATTGCAAATCAATTGAAAACAGAGCAAATAAATGCTTGGTAACATTTATAAATACTGGCAAGATTAAAAGAATTAGTCAAGGATATTATAGAATTATACAATAATGGCAAAATATTACCCTTACATGAGAGATTTCATCAATTCTAGAATTGGCCAAGAAATCACGAGAAATCAATTAATTGTTTTAGATGTGAATCTAGGTTTTAACACATCTAATAACACGATAGACAGATATAAGTCAGAGCTTATTAAACTAGGCGTGCTAAAACGTGCTAAACACGGCACATATACAGTTTTGAAAAAAGCTCCAGCTAAGCTATATAAAGAGCTAAAATGTGTTAAATAATAAAGAATTATAGGAATAAATTTTGGTATATCAAAAAATATTTTTATATTTGCAGTGTAACAAAAACTTATAAATAATAACAATATGAACAGTTTACTTATTACATTAGGGCATGGCTCTTCAGCATTATTTGTGTACGACAAAGGTAGCAGCGTAATTGGCTACGAGCAAGAACGTCTTTCTGGAATCAAGGCAGATAGCCAGTTTCCAAAAGATGCTATAAACGAAATTATCAATAACATTGGTATTCATAAAATGAGTGATTGTAATATATACATATCTCATTGGTTCAATGATTGTACACCTGATAATAAAGCACCGCAGAAAGTGTTTGAGAGTAAGTATATGACTCATACTGACCATTTGAATCTTCTCAACATATCGAAGAAAATTATCTTCGTAGATAAGAACTTTACGCATCATGACGCGCACGCGTGGAGCGCATTCTCTTTCTTTGAACAGCACTTGGACAACACACAGATTGAGCCATATAGCAATAGAATTTGTACGATTGTGGCTGATGGTTTTGGAACAAATGAAGAGGTACTTTCTATTTATGAAAGCATCAAAGAAGATAACAAAATATCTGAACCAAGACTTATAAAAAGAGTTTTCGGCTATGATGCGTCTATTGGATTGATGTATCAATACGCTACTTCATTCTGCGGTATGAAAGAAAACCAAGATGAATATAAGTTTTTAGGTTATGAATCACATATCGATGAATACTTGAGTGAAGAAAGCATTGACGCATTAGACCATCTCATTGAATACAATGTAACAAATCTAAAAAAGATGTTTGATGCTAAATCTTCACCTGAAGATGGTATATGGCATGCATCATGTGATGAAGAAAACATAATTAATTTCAACAAACTGTCAAATGTTCGCAAATACTGGTATACAACATTCCAAGCTGTTCTTGAAAACATTAACTTTGTATCTGAGAACAAAGAAACGTATGACTTTATTACGAGATGTATAATTGCATACTTTGTTCAGCAGACAGTTGAAATCTATTTTAGTCAAATTATTCATGACTATGATATGAGTAATGTGATAGTTGCAGGTGGATGTTTCTACAATGTAAAGCTCAATAATCGTATATTGGAATCTATTCCTGGCTTATTCTGCGCTATGCCATTAGCAGGCGACCAAGGCGCTGCAATTGGAATGTACAGAAAGTTTACTGGCGAAAACTTCAACTTTGGTAATTTGCTATTTGGCAAAAGAAGAATGTATAATGCAGAAAAAGCTTTTAGCAATAAAAAAGGTATATATTACTTCAAAGTTGCAGAAAACGGACTAAACAAAATTGCAACGTCAATAGCAAATGCTATTTCAGATGGTAACTTAGTGAATATTATATACGGGAATATGGAATTTGGCCCGCGTGCTCTTTGTTCTACATCAACGCTGTTTTTGCCTACCAAAGAAAACGTGGCAAATAACAACCATATGAATAACAGAAATGAGGTTATGCCATGCGCTCCTGTATGTACACAGAAAAATGCTGAGAAGCTATTCGGTGAAAGTATTCATAGAGTTGTAGGCTCAAATCGTTTCATGATTTGCACACATGAATATGAGAAACCTTTCTCAAATCAATATGCAGGCGTAATGCACAAGAAAACATTGGAAGATAATATATATACAGGCCGTCCTCAAATAGTCAGTGAAAAAGAAATCTTGATTAATATGATACTTAACAAGGTTGAAGCTATATGTGATGCCAAATGCTTAGTGAATACAAGCTTTAATGTGCATGGACGTCCAATCGTATTTGATGTAAAGGATATACTACAAAACTTTGAATATCAGCGAGAACATGCTGTTTCTGGAAAAGAGCCGCTGTTATTTGTAATTGAATAATTATATGAGCAATACTAAATTTGTAGTTTTTTCTGGTGGTTGTTATTCTGGTAAAACAACCACCATGAAAAAAGCGAAAGAAATATTTGAGAAGCGTGGACTAAAAGTAGTCATGCTAGATGAACTTATAAGGTCTTCAAAACTAGATTGCAGTATAGACTTGATTCGTAAATCTCCAAGTAGGTATTTGCAATTGCAGAATGAAGTAATTATTGGGAAAATCGAGCAAGAAAGAGTTCAGCATTTCATGGACGAAAAATGTGTTGTATTATGCGACAGAGCTATAACTGATTCAATATTCTATCTTACATTTTATGTAGATAAGTCTCAGCTAACAAGAGATGAATTGCAGTTACTCGAAGATTTATATGCATACACTGATGAATATGCAAAATATGCATTCAGCAATGTGTATGACGTAATATTTGAGTTTAAGCCATTGAATAATACAGACAATGATGATACATTCAGGCCAGATGCAATTGATATATCTAAGTTATATGAACATAGAATGATTAGTACATTGAATACAGCTTACATATCAGATGCTAATTGCACTTGTGAACGTTTTTGCATTGATTTAAATACAGTTGAACACAAGAGCAGTATTGAATTTGTTTTCAATACATTAGCTTCACGTTTTATTAAAGAATTAAACCATGGTAACAAATCCTGATTTGATATTTACACCTGGATGGAGGCATGTATATGACAGATTCATAAAAGAAGCATATACAAATGCAAGAGGCTTTAAAGAAGCCATAGGGTTTAGCTATTCATTCAACCCTCGAATGGACCACTGTATGAGTACAAATACTTCATTGTTTGAACTAAGAAAAGCTGCTGCTATGTATTTTTGGTATAAGCATGCTGACCAATCAGACTTATCTATCATCGAATATTTTGATGAATACAAAAGATGCATTGATGAAAAAAACAACAAATTCAATTCAAATTATGGATATTATGCATACACACTTGGTGGTTTAAAAAGCTGTATAAAAAAGCTTGCAGACAATCCATATACTAGGCATGCAATGTTTTGTATAAATAATATGTATGCTATGAGCGATGCTTCTATAGATAAGCTTTGTACAAACGCTATTCATTTTTTCATAAAGAATAAAATGCTGTTTATGGTTGTACAAATGAGGTCATCTAATTTTATAACGTTGCTTCCATATGATGTATTTATGTTTTCTGTATTTTATGCCCATGTTTACAATGGGATAAGAAGAAAAATAAATGATTTGGCTATTGGCAATATTAAAATGCAAGTCGCATCTTTGCATTTTCATGCCAATGATATTTGTAAAATAAAACAAACCGAAGAAATAGATGGCAATATTATTGGTGATATGGCTAATAATAATTGGTGTATATTTCTTGAGGATAAATTGCTTAAAGCTATTCAAAAATGAATGATGAAGATAAAACATTGCAACTCATATTAGAATATGTGAAGCAAAATAATAAGATACTCAGAGCTAATTATTCATTGTTACAAGAAAACAATGCTCTTCTTAAATATATTAAGAATGAGATAGATGGGGAATTTAGCACTGAGAATTTGCTTAAGGTTGAAGGAGTCATATTCCTAGCTAATATAGTTGCAAACGTTATATCCAATATCATTTATCATGATTACTTTGAAGATAAATCTAAGTATAAACAACATTAAAATTAATTATTATGCCAGTACATAAAGTTAAAGGTGGTTACCAATTTGGTACAACAGGGAAAGTATATCCAACTAAGGCTCAAGCTGAAAAGCAAGCAGCTGCTATTTATGCTAGTGGTTATAAAGAAAAAAGTTCATCAAAGAAAAAATAAACAAGCAATGGATAATATTAAAGTACTCAGAGTTAGAGACGTAAAGTTGCCTGAAAGAGGAACAAGTCTATCAGCAGGAATTGATTTTTTCATTCCAAATGATTTCAAAGAAACAACACTGTTACCACATACAGATATACTTATTCCGAGCGGAATATGTGTTGGTCTTCCAAAAGATACTATGCTAATGGGAGCTGAAAAATCTGGAATAGCTTCATCCAAATCTGCAAAAGAGAGTTGTGGAATGAAAACAAAAGTGACAGCACATAATACGAGCTTAATCGTTGGTGCAAAAATAGTAGATGAAGACTATCCTGGCGAAGTACATTTGCACATTGTAAATGTTGGCAATAGAGTAGCGCATTTGACGCCCGGGATGAAAATAACACAATTTATTATAGTTCCAGTGTTGTATTCTGCAGTAGAAGAAGTGTTCGAAAAAGAAGATTTATCTATTGCTAAAACTGACCGAATTGGTGGCTTTGGCTCAACTGGAGTTTAGCCTGGATATACATAATTTCATTTCTGGGATGACTTTTATATTTTAATAATAAGTTAATAGTCAGCTAAGAGAAGTCATCCCAGAATAGCCTAAAATATATAAACTTTTTTAATTACCATGACAGAAGAAAAAATGCCTCATGGCGCAAAAAGAGTTCGATGCTCTGTTAAAAAGAAAACAGTTGAAATTCCACAAGTCATTTATACAGACCAATTTATTAGATTTGTGGCTGTTTATGCCAACATGTTTAAGGCCACAAATGGGTATGGCAGATGGCTCGCTGAATATAAATGGATGGATGAGCATGGATGGTTTAAGCCAGAAAAGTTAAGAGAACTTTATATAGATATATTAAAAGATACAAGCACTTTATCTTATGTATACTGGGACGCTGTGTATTGTATTTGCGCACAAGCTCTTGATGCTGCTAAGGCCTTTGCTTCTGCAAACTCATTTGATATTAGAGTTATAACTGGCGAAATTGCTGTAAATGATGATGGCGAAGAGCTTACAGACTTATCTATAGAAGAAGCAATAAGTATTTGCAATTCTATGAATGAAGAAGCAGAAGAGATATTATTTAAAGTTTATAACAGTAATACTAATAAAGTGGTAAAATGAACATATCTTATAAAAATGCAACAGAAGCCTTTGAGGATTTATACGGCTTTATAATGGGCCAAGGCATATACACCAATGTTGGAACAAAAGCAGTTTACAACGTTGGCTTTTATCTACTCAATCCGGAGCAAAGAGTTATAACTACTGAGTGGCGCAAATTCAGTGAGAAATATGCAGAAAGAGAATTTGCTTGGTATATGTCAGGAGACAGGAGTGTAGAAAACATTAAGAAGTATGCTCCTATATGGGATAAAATGCATGGTGGTGATAACATAGTTAATTCTAATTATGGTTATCAATGGATGCGTAATGGCCAATTAAAAAAATGCATAAAACAGCTCAAAGAAAATAAGAATACACGCCAAGCTTGGCTTACCATATTCGATGGCAAAGAGAAGGATGACTATATGTATGATACACCGTGCACACTGTCAATTGGCTTTGATATTAAACCGCAGATTGGAACATTAGATATGTGTGTTACAATGCGTTCAAATGATTTGGTATATGGCTTTTGTAATGACCAATATTGTTTCACAAAATTGCAGAAAATGGTGGCTGATGAGCTTGGCGTGCCAACAGGTACATATTACCATTTTGCTCATGATTTGCATATTTACAGAAAGCATTTTGATATGATAGAAAAGTTTTACGGTAAAAGATACGATAAATTATGAAAAAGAGTTTAAAAATATTATGGTTAATACTGGGCTTTTTATATTGTCCAGTATATTTTATGTGTATAGTAATGCATTTTGTAGCTAGAATCATACTAGCAATATGCTACTTTGGCATGTTTGAAAAAAGAATGGCAATTGATATATTAAACAATTTATTTAGCAAGTATGGAAGAAGAATCAAATAACCTATCGAACGAAGAGCTAGCTAAATTCGTAGACGAAATAGAAAATGATGACCAAGACTACGATGAAAGCGTAGCAGAAAGCATACGTAGAATACAATACGAAGAAATGCTACAAAATGATTTGCTTCCTGAAGAGATGATGAATGATAGGGCTTGGGGCTATACAAGAAGAGCTCAACGGGATGAAAACAATGAAATCAAACGTGACGAATCAGGAAAGCCTTTGATAGAATTCAAGCCTGTTACTTATACAGAAAAAAGAGCAGAGTGGGACCATACAGTCTCTGTTTGGAAAAAAGCAAGAGAAAATAAACGGCTAGAAATAAAAAGACGCAAGCTTGAAATTCAAAAAGAAGCCCTCAATTCTGAGTTCATAAATATATATTCTAAACTTGAAGTGGAGCATAAAAAACTGCTAATCAAGCTCCTTACTGATGAATATTCAAAAGTAATGGTTAGAAGTGAGGCTTTTATCAACAGACGCGTAGAAGCATTGTTAAAGAATTATATTCCTGTAAGCTTGAGAAGATGTTTTGCGCAATACAGAGAAGCATTCATTGTGAATCCTGGATTTTTATACATTGCAAGCGAAGAATATGGTGAAGGCAAATCTATATGGGTCACTCCTAAATTACCATATTATTTTACGCAAGGAACTGAACTAGGAATACTTAAAGAAAACGAAGCATTTTATCTATTTAAGATAGATAAAGCAGTAGTTCAATTCCATACAGCGAAAGACATGCTTTCCAAACGTGAATTGCAATATGCAGTTAAGCTAAGAGACATAAGAACATTTTATCAGTTAGCTAACAAAATGCCATTTTGGTATGATACATTGGTACAAGAATTGAAAAGGCAAGCTGATGAGAAACAAAATGATGTATAAGAAAATAGGCTAAGAAATCGTCTTAGCCTATTTTAATTTTTAATCTGGGAAGTATTGCTAGGGGGCCTAAACAGCTATTTTCTTGGTTTTCCAAAGTGGATATAAACCACCTCTTTCAGTAAGCACCTGAGGCCTACCGAAATCATTTATCTGCACACTGCATATCTCTTCACCAAATGGCTCTTTTGTTGGATTGTAGAATCTTATCTTAACATTGCTTGAATCAATCCAATGTATTTGCAAAGTCCATCCACCAAATACATCTAATTCCTCTTCATAGACCCAATCATCTTTTACGTATGGGACAAAGGTTGCTTCTATCAAGCCTTCATTTTCTACAGCTTCCCAATTATCTTCTATATAGAAATTGCTAGAAAACATTTTTGATATCTCGTTTGCTTCTTCTAAATTATCATCATCTAATGGCTCTTCGCCATAGTATAGATAATAGAAAGCGTCATTAGATATCTGCATAACTTGTTTCTGCGAATAATCTAATCTAAAATTTGCCATAGTTATTTGTTTGATTTGAATTCAATATATTCTGCTTTCAATGAATCTTGCACCAAATCAAATAAATATGTGTTGCCAGTTTTTACACCTGTTATAACGAGATTAAGCTGAGCACCTTTTTGCATAATTGCAGCATCAACTGCTTTTTTATTTGATTCAGCATATTTAGCTGATGCATCTAATGCTTTTTTCAACTCTGTAATTTGTTTTTGCTGTTCTTTAACTTTGCTTTTTAAATCTATTAATACATTGGACTGAATTAAAATCATTAAATAAAAAAGCACATCAACAATTGTCTTCAAAATTTTCGTATTCATATCTTTAAAATTTTAATCTGGGAAGTATAGCAGCCATTTTTGCCCAGTAATATTCCAGGAAAACTTTCTAGCTTTTATTATTCTCAGACGGTTGTACACAATTTTTACCATACAATAGCTCACATTTATTCACTGTTATTTAATGTATATACACAACAGTTAATTTTACAAGCTATTGTAAATTATTTCTCACTGTAAATCTAATAAAAAATATTGATTTTATCAAATTAATTTCTGTTAAATAAATTGTTCATTTATATAAATTACGTGAATACAATAGATGCTTATTTTCTCATTACTAATATATCGATTTATTAAACATGGATGTGCTTTCTTTCATCCTGGTTTAGCTATAACGACTAAAACGATGAGTTAATCGTTAATCATATAAAGCTATCTCAGAATAGCCTAGAATAGTCTATATTTTTTACTATACATAAAACAGTATTTGATTCATATATAGCATATAGCTTATATAATCATCGAGAATATGATTTTAGGCTACTCTGAGGCATTATGCATAACTAGCATTTATTAAAAATCGCCTCATATTGCTTAATGCCTCAGAGTAGCCTAGAATAGTAGATTCATATAATCAATATTATGTTTAATTGCAAGGTACAAACAATAAAAAAGCCTGACTTCACAGCCAAGCTTTTTCAGATTTTATAACAATAATCTTAGAATAGAAATTGAGTGACTTATTCAGCAGAGTCGGCAGAGTTCTCTTCTGTAGCAGCAGTTTCTTCTTCAGCTGTAACAGCATTTTCTTCAGCTGTAAGATATTTTTTTAATTCTTCTTGTGCTTTCTCAAGTGCAGCTTTGCGTTTTTCAAATGCTTCTTGTGCTTTCTCAAGTGCTCTTTTGGCTATTTCAAGAGACTTTTCAGCCAATTCAACTTTCTGTGCTGGTGTTAATGCATTGCGCTCAGCAGCAGCGCTTCTGCGTTCACAGAATGTTTTATTGATAGCAGAACCTTCTTCATCGAATTCATCTTCGATTTTCAAGTCCTCACATGTAGAGACTTTGTGTGCATATTTTTTACTTGCTTTAGCTGCAATTTCTTCTTCAGTCTGGTCTATCAAGACACGCAACAGAATGCGCTTTCCGCGTTTGTCAGGTACCAATGATACGATACGGCCACTTTCAATAGTCTTTTCTTCATTCTCGTCATCACGTTTAATCATTGAGAATTTCGGATAGCTTACTTTTTTACCAACCAATGGGATGAATTTAGCTACTTCAGCTTCGATTTCTTCTGGCAACCAATCAGCCTTGTCAATGCTAGTAGCATTCGGGTCTTTAGCTTTTCTGCCTCTTGAAGCTTTCTGAATCTCTACAACTTCGTCAGAAATTTTCAGTAATTTGGAATCATGTACTTTTACGATTCTACGGCCGTCGTCTGTCTTAATGGCCAAAAGAACTTTGTTTGAGCGCTTGTCTTCGATTACTCCGCATACGGTACCATTGACAAATTCGATAGTATTGAACGGAACAACTTGACATCTGTGGCCTACTGCTTCAGCTTTCAGCTTTTCTGCCAATTCAGTGCGCTCTTTGTCAGACATCTTTTTTGCTTTTCCACCGTCATTGTCAGTTTTTCCAGCATACATTGGATTGATGCCACCATTTGCTTCAGCTGCTTCGATAGCTGCTTTTTCTTCGTCTGAGAGTTCAGCATTTTCAGTCTCAACTTCATTTTCGGCTACATCTGCCTTAGGCTGCAAAGCCGCCGCACGCTTTTCTAAAACTTCATTGATTTTTACCTTGTCTTCCTCAGAAGCAGTTTCTAACAATGCTGTAAGTCTCTTTGTTGTCATCTGTGAAAAATTCTTTGTTGCCATAGTTTTTAATTTTTAATGTTATTAATTATTTTGATATTGCAAATATATCTGTTTCTGTTGAACTACGAAAATATTTAAGAACTTTTTTCTGTTAAATAATGTTTATGATATCTGTTCTTATATCTTTTATGTTCACGTTGCAAATATATATGTTTTCTGATTATATGACTGTTAATTAGCTGTTAATTTTTCTTGCTACTTTGTTATCTAATGTTAAAAGCATTCTCTGAACGGGCCGAGCATTCCTATAGAAGTCAGTTCATATTCATTCTGCATGCCCATATTGATGAGCTGATTTGCTATTTCTGATTTGCTCAATTGACTTTCGCATGCAGTTATTATCAATGTATCGCTCAATTCATAAGATATGACAGCAGCGTCTGAAATAGCATCTATGAAGTTCTCGATTATATTTAGGTTCACTGTAGTTGCTTCAAATTGCAACCTGTATACATGCACGTATGTGTTTACTTTTTTCATAGCTTTATATTTTTATAGATGTTTGTCAATATCATATTACTAATTATTACCAGAACTGCAGAGACTGCCAAGGTAAAGAGATAGATATTCTGGGTACTACCTGTCGTGCCAATCAAACCAATTAATGATATGATTACTAGAATCACTCCTGTGTTGCCTAAAACTATTGCCTTTTTCATGATTTTTTAATTGTTATTACTTATTTACTTTTCTACAAACATCTTCAACTTTAACGTGCAATACTTTCCAAGTACCCATTGCCAAATCAAGTGTTCCATTAGGATTGATTTTCTCGATAACGAATTTTTTTACTGGGTAAAAGTTATAAGTTACCATACGTCCTAATCTTGCATTAAACTTCTTTTTCATCTTTCTTGTCTTTATTTTTAATTGTTATTTAATTAAGAACTTATCGAATCCTTTGATACAATTGGCTTGAGACTTTCTAACGATTTCTACTTCGCGCTTTATGATATATCTTCTGTAATCATCTATAAAGCACATGAAGTATACTTTATCTGATTCCTTGCTATATACGAATGCCATATTTTCAAAGAATACTTCGTAACGGTTTTTCCATATTATAACACTTTTAACCGTGCCTTGCGCAAACGGCATATAACAGCTATAATGCTTTTTTATATGTAACTTAATCAATGCTATGGATGCATACACTTTTCTCTTCTCATCTTCATTTGAATCACATATAATAGACATTAATTCAGCACTACTAGCAACATGACTGCTGTTTCTGATGAGTTCTTCTCTGCTGACGTATTTGATATGCTTTTTAACCTTATTTTCGCTGGGAAGTACGGGAGCCACTTCCTCTTGGTCGTTTTCCTTGTTAAACACATAGTATACAGTTACATACCCAAGGTCTGATACGAATATGAACTGCATGCCAGATATATTTATCATATACACTTTGCTATCATCACATATTCTATAACCTAATTCTTTAGCTGTGTATAATCTATCATAACCACCGTATAACAGCAATGCTTTATATGCATCTTCGTATGCTGCTTCTTCAATCATGTCGTCAACTGTACGACACACATCTATACATGCACCTACACATGCCTTGAGGTTAACTCTTTTACCTGTAGTAGAGCCATATATTTCAATTGCACTGTTGTATTGCTCTAATAACTCAAATGCTTTTTTACTGCTGATTCTTTTTGCTTCCATGATTCTAAATTTTAATTGTTATATATGTTGTTTTATGTTCACATTGCTAAAGTACAGCATATTCGCGACATATAAAAATTTATTTGCATTATTTTATGATTTAGGCGATAATAAGCATATAATTAACAGGAATTTACAGTTTCCGCTTATATGGCGAATTTGTTAATGCTTATTATACATTTTGTGAATCATATTTATGGGAAAATACTTTCAAGTGTCAAACCAATAATTATGCATGTACACGCCATAATAGTATATGCAATATTTGGCTATAATTATACGTCGTGAGCTATTTTAGGTTATCTGGACAAACCAAAATTGTGAGCACAATATAACTATTTGGTTTGTTACAATTGTACAAGAGAACAGAATTTGATATACGAAAATTATCTTGGTTAATATGTGTTTATCATTATAGATGTTTAACTATCATGCCACTTTGGCATACTGCCTAATTGACTTTTTGAAATGTCGACATCCGAAAGTTAATTTGGTTAAATAATGTTGTGAAGAATTATGCTTGTGAGCATGTTTGCCTGATTGCAGGAGTGCTATATCGCTTATAACCAAATGTTATAGCTCGATAACTTTTAGTTATAAGCAGCAAGGCAGACAGCCAAAATTCACTGATGCAAACAATCATTAACAATAATCTTTATTATGTTAAAAGGCTTTCTAGTATCATGATTTAACACCTATTATGGCAGACTGGCCGATAGGCTAATAAGCGTTAACATTATTAATATTTATGGCTTTTTGCTTTCGTATGTTACACTTTAACGCCTATTATGGCAGACTGGCTGATAGGCTAATAAGCGTTAATACTAATAATATTTATGGCTTTTTGCTTTAGTATGTAGAAAAATTAGGCCCCTTGTCTGTGTGGCTGTGGGCCTTTATATTATAATATATCATACACAGTCGCGTTCATAGGCATTGATTCTTAAAGTCTTTAAAAACAGGCCCTATAGGCTAAATGGACAAACAGGCATTTTTCCTTCTAGAAAATTTTAGCATGATGTTAATTGAAAAATTTGGACATTTTGAGGCTATTCTTGGATGGCTTCATTCAAGCCAATATAAAATATCGTTTTAAGGCTAAAAGCTTCTCTTGTTTAAAAGAAAGTATGTTCTGATTCGCTTTTAAATGCCTATTCAGACCAATATTTGACTTGGCAATAGCCTCACATGTTCTCAGCCTCACAATGATTTATTATTTCAGGCGAAAATAAACAATGGGTAAACAATAATAAACAAAGTAAACAATCTCTTGTTTATCGATAAATCGTTGAAAATCAGCGTCTTAGAGAAGAATAAACAAAGTAAACAATAAAAATCTAATATAAAGGGCCTAAAAAAGCATATATAACTACTTATTACTAACTATAGTAAATAGATATACTGAAACTATGGGTATTCAAGGGGGCTAAAGGGGGACATTGTTCACATTGTTTCTCGTGCATGTTTTTTTGACAAATTTTCGTGTTAAAATGCGACAAATCAACGGTTTGTCAATGGAACAAAATGCAATAAATTCTTACAACTTTTTGTATACAATGCGTAAACAATTGAAAATCAATACTTTAAGTCAATTATTCAAAATAAATAATAAATTTTCTGTAAAAACTCAAGAAAAAATACATACATAATTGCTTTTTTATATAAAATGTTTTTGTTATATTTGCATAGTAAATAACTAAAATTCCTATAACTATGCCGGATTATAAAAAAACAGAAAAAGACATTTTGGATTTGCTGCCAGACAGGGGTAACAGCATAAACCATGGTATGTCGCCTATGCGTGATGAAAAAATAAAAGAAACTGTGCAAAAAGAGCAAGAGAAGTTAACTGCCAGAGAGCTAGCAAAAGCTAAATTTAAAGAAAAAAAGCAACTAGAAACACTCGAACGCAAGATAAAAGACCCGGAGTCATTTTTGCCTGAAGATAAAAGAGAAAAGCTGCAAGAGAAAAGAATGAATATAGAAGCTATTGAGGCAGTTGAATCACAACCAGTGCCCGTTGTACCAGAAAATATCCTGCCACTGGTTGGAACAACAAAACCTCAGGTTGCCAAGCTTCTACAATCATTGAACATAAACACGAGTGTGTATCTCTCTAAGAGCGACACTTATAATTTGCTATCATGTTTATTGACTTGTAATGAACAACAGCTGAATGCTGTATATAATAATAAAAAGGTACCAGTAGCTGTTAAAACAGTGATTAAACGCCTTCTTGAAGATGCAAAGCTTGGCAATATCGAAACAGTAGAGAAGCTATGGGACAGAATATTCGGTAAAGCGGGTCAAGTTACGCTTGAATTGCCGCAAGCAAGCCAAACTGCAAATGGTATAATACCAAACACTGTGGTATCAAGAGAAGCATACATGATTATTAGAGACACAATTATTGGTAAAGATTAACGTACGTGCGCATATACACGTATATAATAATGTATAGTCATGAAACATTTCAGCATAGACGAGCAAAGAGAAATTGAAAGCAACAAGATTGTAATTGATAACAATCCTGATGTTAGATACATGAAAGCTCTTGTTGCTTATAAAAAAGAGCTCAGAAAAATAGATGAAGAAGAGAAGGAATACAAAAGAATGATTAGCGAAAGTGCACCAGGATTCGTGTTTAAGAACAGAGAAAACAGTACGTGCATTAAACTTGATAATAATTCATTCATCCCTATACGATTTTTGGATTGTAGGCCTGAAGAATCAGGCGTTATATATTGCATAGAGTTTGAGTATGACTTGAAAGCATATATTGGTATGTCTAAACGTAAGATTGTAAACACCATAAGCAATCTTGTTACAAAGATGTATAAAGAAAGAGATACATATTGTAATATCATACAGGCTTTTGAGAAAAGCAAGTATATAAGTGTAAGTCGTATAATCGGCAATAGCGATTGTGATTATTGCGATATATCAAGTCTAGTAAATAGCTATATTGAAGAAAACTGTACTATGGAGCCGTATGGCTACAATGTAAAACCAAAAAATAAAGGAGCAAGAAGAAAAAAGGTATTACAGATAGATTTACAGACCAATGAAATTATCAAAGTATGGTCATCAGCATCAGAGGCTGCGCTCACGCTGTGTGTAAGTCAAGGTAATATATCGTCATGCTGTAGAGGAATATTACAACAGGCATATGGTTTTAACTGGAAATTTGAAGAAAATTATGGAATTGAATAACATGACAGACCCAAAAGAGCTATTACGTCTTGAATTGCTATCTTCATTGGAGAAATATACGAAAGCTATGTTTAAGGCACAATACCAGCGCTCTTTTATTGTAAGCAGACATCACAAGATGATATTTAATGCTTTACAAGATGTAGTTGATGGGAAGACAAAAAAACTTATAATAAACATGCCACCCCGTTATAGTAAAACTGAAGTGGCAGTTAAATCATTTATAAGTTGGTGCTTTGCACTCAATCCAAAATGTAAGTTCTTGCATCTATCATATTCTGATTTGCTTGTGAGTGATAATTCAAGCACTGTAAGAAGCATAATGATGGAGCCTTTGTTTAAAACGCTATTTCCTGATTCTGCTCTAGAGAAAGAAAAAGGCTCGTCAACTAGATGGAAAACTATGAAAGGCGGCGAATTATATGCAGTATCTACACAAGGACAGGTTACAGGATTCGGTGCTGGATTAGTAGACCAAGATACATCAGACGAATCATATGATGACCTCACATTTGATAGTAATCTGAACAAAATGCTTGGCATGATTGGAGCAAAAGAGAATATATTTAATGGTGCTGTTATAATAGATGACCCTTTGAAACCTGAAGATGCAGAATCTGATGTTGTTAGAGAACGTATTAATACACGGTTTGAGAGTACTATACGAAATCGTGTCAATTCTCGTAATACCCCTATTATAATCATCATGCAGAGATTGCATGAACATGATTTATGTGGGTACCTTATGGAAACTGAGCCAGAAAAATGGACTGTTTTATCTCTTCCAGCAATACAGATTGATGAAGATATGAATGAAACGCCGCTTTGGCCAATGAAGCATACACTAGAAGAGCTTCATGATATGAGGAGAGTAAACCCGCTTATTTTTGATACGCAGTATATGCAAGACCCAAAACCAAAGGAAGGCCTAATGTATTCTGAAGGCTTTAAAACATATAAGCCAGAACAACTTCCAGTTGGCAAAGAGGCGAAACGTAGATGGAACTATACAGACACAGCTGATACAGGTGCAGATAAGCTATGCTCTATATGCTTCATTGATACTCCTGAATTCTGTTATGTCACAGATGTATTATTCACAGAAGCACCTATGGAAGTAACTGAACCAAAAACAGCTGAACTATTTGCAAGGAATAATACAGTAAGAGCAAGAATAGAATCTAACAACGGCGGTAGAGGATTTGCGCGTTCAGTCAAACGCATACTTAGAGTTGTAATGCGTAATTTCAGATGCGCAGTTGAAACATTCACACAAACCAATAACAAATATGTACGTATATATACGCAGTCAGCCAATGTAATGAGTGATATATTGATGCCAGAAGGCTGGGAGAGAAAATGGCCTGCATATTATAATGCTATGATGAGCTACAGGAAAGATAACAAAAAGCGAAATCAACATGATGATGCTCCTGATGCAACAACTGGCGTGTATGAAATGCATGCAGCTAGAGATAATAGAAAAGGAATCAAACAGAGAAATTAAATGTGCAAATAAAACATAATTTTTCAATATGTTTATACTAATTTGGATAATTATTAGTATATTTACAGCGTAGAAGAATCGCAACATTATAGTAAAAGCATGAAGCAAGCTAAGGGAAGCTGCTCAGTTAATTATTAACATTAAAAACATAAAAGACTATGGGTTTAAATTGTGGATGTCCTGCTGGCGCTCATTTAGCCGACCTCGAAATTGCTGAATGCAAAGAGAGTATGGGACAAGTACAAAAAGTTGCTTTTCAGCGCGTTTATAAAACTCCTGGAGAGCTGAATGCTGTCACAGACCCTACGAAGAAAGCATCATTCGCTACTTTGTTCTCAGCTGCTGATGGCACTAAAATGATTGTTACTCCATATATCCAAGGGCCTACTTCTGAACCAGGTGCAGCACGCACATTCGGTGGTGGTAACCAAACACTTGGCGGTATTGAGATTACAATTGGTCGTGAACCTACTACGTTCTCTGCGACTATTTATCAGGAAAACCAGAAAACGATTGCTACCATGAAGCAATACATGTGTGAAAACGTTGGTGTTTGGCTGATTGATGAAAATGGTAACATTGGCTGTTTGGTTGATAACCCTAACAAGCCTACTAAGTATATGCCAATTCCTGTAGGCAAATTGTTTATTGGTGATAAGAAATTAGGCGGTTTTGAAGAACCTGACAGCAACTCTATTGAGTGGTCATTCTTCCCTAACTGGAGTGATAATTTCTATATCATTAAGCGTGAAACACTTGACTTCAATCCATTAACTGACTGGGTTAATGCCAAATCTAACACTGATGGTATAGGAGGTTAATAAAAGCAGTATGAAAAAGAAATTTACATACGTAAAGTTAGTTGTTCCTAAATATAATATGGAACAAGACTTTGAATTAACTCATGCTGAGAGAATACTCGGCATGGGTACTCATCTTAATGGTGGGTGGGAATTGCCAAAAGATAGTAAATATACTTACGACGAAGAAGATGGCCTTAGACTTAAATCAGATAAAGCAAATTCTGCAAAAGCCGACTAAACGTCAGGTTATACAGAAAGCTGCCAACATGCAAAAGAGGCTCAGATTTCATACTGAGACTAATATCGCTGTGTCTGATATAAATCAACCAACTGCACTATTTCTTGATTGGGTTAGAAATTTGTTGCCAAAAGACAAATATAATATTTTCCTGCAACTGTTTAAGTTTCCATTGTCGACTCCTGCCGTAGTTGAAGACGTCTATAGAGAACTCGAGAGAGTTTTCTATAGCCGTAATTCATCATCATCTTATCAGTTTACAGATTCTGAATTGGCTGAAGATTGGGCAGATTACAGAAAAAATAAGCTCAATGAGCCAGATATATGGAAAACGGTAGGTTGGAAGAAAATGCAAGTTTCTATAAACAGTATATTAGTAGTTGATTTACCGCAAGTTCAAATGTCCGCACGTCCAGAGCCATATTTCTATTGGCTTGAAATAGAAGACGTAGTAGACTATGAAATGGTAAATGATACTGAGTTTAAATGGATAGTATTTAGACAGCCTAATAGAAGGATAGCTGCATTTGATGATACATATATACGAGTTTATCAATTAAATGAAAAAAATGAGATTGCATCTCTTGTATCTGAAGCAACTCATAATTTAGGGTACTGTCCTGCTAGATTTTTCTGGTCTACTCAGCTCAATGAGAAAAACAAGGACTTAAAGAAGAACCCCATTTCAAAAGAACTATCAAATCTCGATTGGTATTTATTCTTTTCAATATCGAAACAGCATCTTGATTTGTATGCGCCATATCCTATTTATAGTGCGTACGCGGCTGATTGTAATTTTGAAAATAATGAAACAGGAGACTACTGTGATGGTGGTTTTCTTAGAAACTCTAGCGGAGAGTATAAGATACTCAATGATGGAACAGTTGAAAAATGTCCATGCTGTAGCGAAAAACGTATAGCTGGGCCTGGCTCATTCTTAGAGGTACCAATACCAAATCAAGCTGAAGGTATAGTCGATATGCGTAATCCAGTTCAGATTACAACTATCGATAAAGATTCACTGACTTACAATGTAGAAGAATGTGTACGGCTTAGAAATGATATTATTGTATCCATTGCTGGTTCTGGTGGTACTGTGAGTGAAAAGGAAGCTATCAATGAAACACAGGTAGCAGCTAACTTTGAGAGCAAGACAAGTGTTCTCAATGCGCTCAAGACAAACTTCGAATTAGCACAGAAGTTTGTAGAAGATACAATATGCAGATTCAGATATGGAAGCGATTTCATATCATCATCTATTAGCTGGGGTACTGAGTTTTATGTATTTACTGTAAAAGAGTTGTATAACAAGTATGAGCAGGCAAAAACAAATGGAGCTTCAGAATCTGAACTCGATGCTATTACTCAGCAGATACTTGAAGTGGAATATAGAAACAATCCACTCGTATTGCAGAGAATGCTAATATTAAAGCAATTGGAGCCATATCCGCATAAAACACTTGATGAAGTGTTAAAATTGCATGAAAAAAAGTTATTAAATGAAAATTACGTAAAACTTAAAATAAATTTCAGTACTTTAGTAGAAAGATTCGAGAGAGAGAACATTAATATAATTGAGTTCGCATCTGCTAGAACATTCAGTGAAAAGATTAAGTTAATAACAGATAAACTATTAGATTATGTCAGAGAAGAAAATGACCAAGCAGGAGTATCTGCAAATCAAATCTAAGCTAGAAGCTAGAAAAGCAGAACTCTTGGAGATTAAAAAAGCTGGAGGCAAGTCATGGACTGAATCATTGCAAGAAGAGCTTGATAATATCGCTATGTCGATTGCAGATGTAGAAGATAAAATCGATGCAATTCCAGCAACTACGAAAGATGAATCATCTGCGTATAAACCTGCTGAAGGCACAGAGAAAATGGTGCACTTGTCAATTGTGCATGGCAGACGTTTCAATTCAATGACTGGAAAAGAAATCTCAAAGCCTTACACACAGCTGTTTACTTATAGTGAATGGCAGTTGTTCAAGAATAACTTCGCATCATTGGGCTATACAATCATGAAGGTTTTGCATGACCCATATGGAGAAGCAGCAAAATTTGTAACAAAATAAAAAAAACCTCAAAGCTATGTTAACAATTGATATGTTAAGACAAAATTCAGCGTTAGCTGGCCTTACTGATGTGCAGGTCAATGCGATTGCTGAAATGTCAAGAAATGATGAGAATACCGTTATAGGTACTAAAATCGGCGCATTGCACGGTCAGTATGACACTGATATTCTTGGCATTACAGGCATTAAAAAGAAAGATGGTGAAAAAAGTTACGACTATGCTAAGCGCGTACTCGGTGAGTACAAAACTAAAGCAGAGTCTGTGAAAACAATTCAAACTCAGCTTACTGCTGCTCAGGCACAGGTTGCAGAGCTCCAGTCTAAACTTGAAAAAGGAGCTGGTGATGAAACTTTGAAGCAACAGCTGAAAGATGCTAAAGCTCAAGTAACTCAGCTTCAAACTCAACTTCAGACAAAGGAAACTGAGTTCAATACCAAAAAGGCAGAGTTTGATAAAACTATTAAGGACACGCATGTAGATTATGCTTTTCAAGCTGCTACAGCAGGTCTTAAGTTTAAGAGTGGTATTACTGAGCCTATTCAGAAGACGCTGCTCAACGCTGCAAAAGCAGAAGTCCTTGCAAAAGGTACTCCTGATTTCATAGAGGACGGCCAAGGAGGAAAGAAACTTGTTATTCGCGGTGCAGATGGTAATATCCTTAACAATCTGAAGAACAATCTTAATCCTTATACGATGCAAGAGCTTGTAATGGAAACATCGCTTAAAGATGTAATCGATACAGGTCGTCAGCAGGCAGGCGGTGGAACAGGAGGCTTTGGGTCTGGTTCAGGCGGAACAGGTGGAACACTTGATTTGTCTGGCATCAAGAGCCAAGTTGAGGCCGATAAAGCCATTGAGGCACATCTGCTTGCAAATGGTTTGACCCGTGACTCGCAAGAATTCGCAGACCAGTCAATGCAGCTGAGAACTGAAAACAATGTGGCAAGTTTACCTATTAGATAAAAAATAAGTTATGAAGTATAAAAAGAAACCAGTAATAATTGAAGCAATTCAATTTGAAGACACAGCCGAAAGAATTTGTGAGCTTTCTGAGTTTATGGGAGGAGCGCATGTAAATTATGAGGATAAAAATAATCCTTATGTCCCTATTGAAACTTTAGAAGGCACAATGCGAGCAAGTGTAGGTGATTATATCATTAAAGGTGTAAATGGTGAGTTTTATCCATGTAAGCCTGATATTTTCGAGAAAACATACGAAAAAGTATAAAGAATAAAAAATGCTATGAGGCGTAAAAGGGTAATGCACCGTAATAGCATAATTATTAACAATTAAAAACTTAAAAGTTATGAGCTTAGTATTAACTCGTATCCAAAACATTAGAGCGAACTCTAACTTAGATAGGTTTGAGTATCGTCCCAGTCGGTACGGTGCTTTGAATGCTTTTATGGTGCAATCAGAAGACCCTACCGGAATCTTGACAGACGAACTTAAAGAAAAAGCACGTATGTCAATTGGTAATACGCTGGAAACACCAGTTATTGATTATGATGCTGGCATCACGATTGGTAATCAGCGTACTTTAACAATTGCTGATAGCGAAAACACATCAAGAATGGTTGAAATCACATTTGCAACTTATTCATGGGGATTCACTATAGCTCCTGCTATGTATATGAACAACGAAATCAAGATTCAAAAAGACTTTGAAACCAAGATGATGAAATACATCTACAAGTTGGCTCAGAAACTTGATGAAGCTGCTTTAACAAAGCTTGGAGCAAGCAAAACTAAAGTTATCAAGAATCCGCTGCTGTATGATAAAACCGGTAATACAATCAATGCAAAATGGGCTGAACGTGAAAACGTATTTGGCGACCTTGAAGTAATCATGGCCGCTAATGATTTCTACGGTCAATTGCATATTGTAGGAGATGCCGGTGTTGAAAGTATCATGCGTAAGTTGCAGCAGCATGGACTTTACAATGATGTCAACAAACAGAATGAATTCAGTGGTAAAATTGTACACTTGACAAATAACTTGGCAGCTGTTGAAAACAAGTATGCACAAGGATATGCAATCAATGCTGGCGCATTAGGCATGTTAACTCGATTTGAGCGTGACTGTTTGCTTGGCACAGTATCTGGCGATGGTCACGAATGGGGAATTGCTACTCTTCCGTTGCTCAATATGCCTGTTGGTACTTACTACTATGATTCTGTTGGAGACTTCTCTGCTATTGGCGGAGAAGCAACTACAGATATGACGCGTACTCGTAAAGAGCACTACGGATTTGCTGTAGACGTTGCATTCTTGACAGCATACAACAGTGATGCTAACACACTTGCAAGTCCTATTCTCGGCTTTAATATTTCTAGCGAAGATGCAGCTTACGGTAAGACTATCGTTGTAGCTAACTCAGAAAAATCACCCATCTTTATTAAAGATGTAGCTGGAGCATAAAAAATAATAGCAGTCTTTTCTTAGTTGTTATTAGCTTTGGACAGAGGTCACTAAGTTTTATAATTTAGTTGGCCTCTGTTTTAGTTATAAACTGTATAAAGCAGGAAAAAAATGGCATACTTAAACGTATTCATAAACAATTCAAATAAGAATCCGATTAATGTAAACAGAGATACAAAACCTGTTCCTCCTGGACCGGACATAGACAAATGGGTGAAAGAACACATGGTGTTTTGGTATGATATGTCAAAGCCTGTGGATACATACAGCCAAAACTTTAATGACTGGACGAAATATCCCGTAAATGCCGATGTGGCTATAACAAGTACGACTTTCACTATAACAAGATTTGTAGCGGAAAATGATGTTGTTAAATGTTATATTCCTAGCAAAACAAAAAAATTCCCAGGAATGAAAGTGGAAGTGAAAGGTATAGTTGACGGGCAGGAATTATACTGGGGATATAGTGCTGATATTAAATTAGTGAATATCACATCAGACGGAACCTATGATATTCCGCCATTAGAAACTGTAAAAGGTAATCTGTCATTCAGAAACGGCAATATTGTTGGTGCTTGTAATATCACTATCACCCAGCTACCGTCAGGACAATCCGTTCCCACAAACGAGATACTAAAAGCCAATCCATACTTGCAGGATTTCAGTGGAAACAACAGACGATTGAAACTTAACAATTTCCTGTTCGCTGCAATGAGCGGTGTGGGAGGGTATGACATTTCTAGCACCTATATTCTACCCGATAGAGCAAATGTTACTGTTACGGATAACAGGGTTATACATATTACTAAGAAACTATCCACCACAGATAACATGGTAAACATAGTTCCGGCAAACTCTAACCCAACGCATAAGTTTAAGATTACAGGTCTTTCTGATGGCAGACAAGTTAGTTTGGTAAACAGAAATGGCGGATTTTATACTTTTGACAATGGAGAGCATGAGGTGACATTAACCTATCCCGAAGGAACCACTTCATTGTATAACGCCATAGGAGTTACAGGGGATATAGGAGATATGGACGTAACAATAGAGTTCCTGCCTAAATATCCCAACGCCACAGTAACTGATGGAGTGGATGATTACGGTGTTGTGGAGAACTTGCAGCAGGGCGTTAAGGTGTTGTTTGTAACTATCAATCCGTTCATTGATGGAAAGTTTATCTATGACCAAAGACTGAATACTACTGAACCTTGGCTGTTTGCCGTATTCAATGACAAAGGTAGTATTGCTTATAATAGTAGGAACTCAAACGGCAAGACCTATATTGATGGAACACTGAATGAATCTACAAGAGTTTCCGCTTTGTTAAACAAAAAGCAAATAATCACCATAGTAAACAATGATGTGACAGGTGATAAAACTAAAACTCCTGTATTCTTTAGCAATACTGACCATGATAGCGGATGGATTAGTTCAGCTTTCTACAACTCCATCGGTTTCGATTCAGTTCCCACCAAAGAAACCGATGGATTCACAGAACAGGAATTGATTGATTATGTACTTGAAAATATAATAACACAATGAGATACGTTATAGTAACAATAGAATGGTGTACGGAACACGGGATAGTTCCACCCGTTCACGCAAGAAGAAGTGTCGATGGAACAATGATTCTGTTGCACGAGGATTTTATTGCACCTGTATTGGGAGAAGAAGGTATACCTTCATATCTATACGATAGCGAAGAGCTACAAGCTATTTTACAAAGTTTATTCACCGTAGAAGAATAAGAATAACCATGGTAAGAGCAAATGATATACAAGAAAAATTATTGCATCTCATAGGATGGGAGCAAAATTATGATACGCAAGAACTTAAAATAGCTGACACTCTAACTGTAAGTGAAAGTGGCCTCTATTTTCAGCAAGTACATCCATTGCTAACTTTACAGAATATTTCTAGTATAGCGCCAGATTTCAAAAACATTGTGTATAGCGAATATAGCAATGAAAAACATTATGACAAAGGTAGCATTGTGAAATACGATGGAAACTTGTATAAATCATTGCAACAGACCACAGGAAATCTGCCGACTGACCAAGAATTTTGGAGTGAAACAAACCAGCTTTCTGAATGGCTCGAAGGCAAAACGAAAGCTAGCATACAAAAAGCTATCGTTAGATATTGTAATGAGAAAATTGCAAAAGGAACATACAGAACATTGTGTGAAAACAGAACATTGTTTGATGGAACTGGAAGACTAACTGACATTATTGCAAATAAAAATAATTTGGTAGGTTTTGAAATAGTTCCAATCAGGTCAAAAGGTGTTACTACTAGAATAAACAGAATCGGAATACAAACAGATGGAGTAGGTGAAATTAAGCTGTTCTTGTATCATTCATCTACTGAATTGCCGGTTAAGGTAATTACTGTAAATAAAACAAATAAAGGCTTCCAATGGTTTATAATACCTGACTTATATCTTCCATACGAATCTGAAGAAACTGAATCTGGGGGCAGCTGGTACTTAATGTACGAGCAATCTAAGTTAGGTAACATGCATGCTATAAAAAAAGATAAAGACTGGTCAAAAGAACCATGCAACAGCTGCTCAAGACGTGAAATGCAAGCATGGATGGCATGGTCTAAATATCTGGAGATTCATCCTTTCAAAATCAGTGAAGAGTCGCTACAGTATGAAGAAGATAAGCCACTGCTTTGGGATATTGAGAATAACATGTATACATACGATAATAACTATGGGCTTAATATAGATGTGTCTGTTAATTGCGATATAACAGATTTCATAATAGAACAAAGAATGCTATTCCAAGATGTAATTGCTAAGCAAGTAGCAGTTGATATGTTGAGAGAATTTGCATACAATCCAAACGTGAGAACAAACAGACATTCTATAAATGCTTCTAGAGTTGATATACTATATGAAATTGATGGTGATTCATCATCAATGAAAAAATCAGGGCTTAGCTATCAACTTGATTTGTCTTTCAAAGCTATCGAACTGAGCACTGAAGGAATAGACAGAGTATGCTTGCCGTGTAAAAATAATGGAATAAGATATTTAACAGTATGAACCAAATTGAAGAGTTAATCGCAAAAATCATTGAGTTGAGAGATAACATAAATGATTATATTCGTCTTGAAGTTATTGAAGATGAAGCCTTTATTTGCGATATGAACTCTGAAAATCAGTTATTTGAGAAAGGCATTACAAGAGAAGGCATAAAGATTAACAGTTATGCGCCTTACTCTAAAAATACGATAGCAGTTAAAATTGCAAAAGGGCAACCAACCAATAGAGTAACATTGAGAGATACTGGAGAATTCCATGCATCGTTTGTAGTATATGCTGATGATACAAAATTCTTCATTGATGCAAAAGATTGGAAGACAAATAAATTGGGTGAAAAATACGGTGAAGAGATATTTGGCCTTACTGATGAAAATATAAATGAGCTTATTTGGGAATACATATATCCAGCGTTAATGAATAAAGTCAGAAATCTATGAAAGAGAATAGTGTACAAATAAGATATAAAGATGAGCCTGTATTATTAGATAAAATCATACAGGATATGCAGAGAGCATTCATTGAAAAGTTGAAATGGCTCAATTACGCTTTCGGTCGTGCTTATAAACTCATTGAGCATCGTCCGGATGGCAATAAGTTCGTATATCCAGCGATATATAATGGAAATGGTGAATACATATCACTTCTTCCAAATGATAACTTTGGCAACTTCTCATGGTTTGATATATATGACCCTCAAGAAATAACTGAGGTTGTGCAATCATTACCGCAGTACACATTTAGCGGGGCTGTTGTATTTTGGTATGATTTATGCAGTATCTATGATGACGAGACTGTATTACATACTGAAGAAGTGAAAGATGAAATCATAAGACTATTGACTACACCTGGTATCATAAATACTACTGGTAGATTGACTATAAACAAAATATATGAAAGATTCGAAAATATATACAAAGGTTATTCTATAGAAAAAATATACAATAACTATGTATATAAAGGAGAAGGTATACAAGATATTGATAAACAATTCTTTATGTACCCGTATGCAGGATTAAGGATAGAATTTTCACTAACAACTAGAGAATTATGCCAACGCTTTATCAAGTAGTAGTAGTTGCTTTATTAGCAACATTCATAATCTTGTTTTTAGAAAAAACAGGGTTAAAAGACAAAATGACAGACTATTTTGATGTCAAACTCCCAATTATTGGAGAAATGCTAAGATGCGACTTTTGTCTAAGTTTTTGGACTGCGATGACTTTGTCTATGATTGCATTGATAATTACATTCGATGTATCATTACTTTGCATTCCGTTATTATCAACACCGATTACTAGATATTTGCTATGAAAAGATTACTCATAAAAAATAAAGTCGTAAGAGTATATGACAGCATAGATGAGCTGCCAATAGTTAATTTTCAGAAATATAACAAGTATATACTCATAGATTCTGGGATAGGCTCAGATGTTGACGATATTGATAAACATATCGTAAAAATTGCAAAGCTCATGAAGCAAGATACTAAAAAAGCAATGCAAGAACTACAAAATATGCGTCAGAACATGTTTATGGTAGTCAATCAAGTATCTCCAAAATATTTAGCTTTTGCAGCTTTAATACATGACATAGATGGCAAAAAAGTAACTGATTTATCAGACGAAAATCTAAAAAATATTCTTGAAAATATTCAACATGTAAAACATTCATGGCTTGTTGATTTTGTCATGAGGTTTAAAAAAAAAGTAGACACTGAATTAGAGATTTATTTTCCTGGTAACTTTACAAATCCGAAGGAAAAAGAAGCTTATGACAAACTCAAGCTTAGAACCATGCTAGTGCTAGAAGGGCTAATAAATGAAAAAGACAATGCCGAAGATATTAATGCAATAGATGAGTTCATGCTTGATTTGCATAAGCCTAAATCTTTTTCAGGCAGCGCATCAATCGAAGTAAAATATGATAAACAGTTTGAAAATGCATGTGTTCTCATAGCACAAAAGACTAGTTTAAACGCTAGAGAAATGACTGTACTTCAATTCTACAACGCTCTTGATAATATAAAGCAGCAAGCAGAAAAAGAACAAAAGCGGTTAAGAAAAAGATAGTTTCTGTATAGGGAATATAATTTATTTTAATTTCTGGCTACTTTCTTTTTATATTAAATAAATTATATTACTTTTACTCTTGAATAGTCTGGAGTAGCCCAGAATTAACTTGGAAATGAATTTAACTTATATAATATAAACATATTATGCCAGGTTCAAACCCGATATATTATAAAGACTTAGTTTCTCCTGATGATTCTATTGAAAGACTAATCAAGGAGTTGAATCAGCTTAAAAGTACATATTCTGACATACTAGATTTGGTTAAGAAAGGCGCAACAGAGATACAAGAATCTCTTAAGACTGCTAGTGGAGCCAATGAATCAAGTAGAGAAGTAATTAAGAAAGCTGCTAGTGATGCTTCTAGACTTGAAAAAGCAGAAAGAGAGTTAGCGTTTGCAATGTCAGAAACTGGAGTGAGAGTTCAAGAGCTAAAAGTATTAACTCAGCAAGTAAACAAAGAGAATCGTGATGCCGTAAAATTTGTACAATCAGCCTCAGATTCTTACAATAGGATGGATGCTGAATTAAGACTTGTTACGCAGCAACTGAGAAATCTTAATCAGCAAGAAGCGCTGAATTCAAAAGAAGGAGCTAAGCTGATTAACAGAATTCTTGAATTGAAAGACAGTATGCAGCAATATGACAATGCTGTTAAATTAAGAATACAATCACAAATAAGATATAATAAAGAAGTACAATCAGCTAATTCTTCAGAAGAAGCAAGAAAGTCTATACTTTCACAATTGGCACAAGCAGAAGAAAAGCTTGCGTTTGCTAGGTCAAAAGAAAATGAGCAGCTTAAGTTATATTCAACTCAGATACGCGAGGCAAACGAAATAGCTAAACTCAATGTAACAATTGCTAATTCTGCTGAAGGTTCTTATAATAGATTATCAGCTCAGTATTCATTGAACAAAATAAAGCTTAATCAGATGTCTGCTGAAGAGAGAAGTGCAACTGAAGCTGGAAAAGCTTTAGAGCAACAGACATACGAGATATACCAACAGATGATTAAGCTACAAGAAGCTACAGGTAAGCACAATTTATCAGTCGGTAATTACAAAAAATCTTGGGATGGACTTGGCATGTCAGTCGGTCAAATTGTACGTGAACTTCCGGCAGCTGCTGTGTCATTGAATACATTCTTTTTAGGTATATCTAACAACGTTCCTATACTGGTCGACGAGATTCAAAGGCTGAGAGCGCAAAATAAGCAATTCATAGCAGAAGGAAAACAGACTGTAAGTGTAACTGGTTCAATAGTAAAGTCACTATTTAGCTGGAATACTGCTTTAGTTGTAATTCTTACGGTGTTTTCAATGTATGGAAAAGAAATAATAGATTGGGTACGTAATTTATTCAAAGCAGAAAAAGGAGTTGAGTCATTAAATACTAAACTCACAACTTTGCATGAAGAATTTACAAAAAATGGAGTAAGTTCTCTAGCAAAAAACATTGTAAAGCTAAAATCATTACAACAAGAATGGAACAGGTTAACAACTAAAAAAGAACAGCTACAGTGGATAAATGATAATAAGACTGCATTCGACCAATTAGACATATCTATAAACAATGTGTCTGACGCTGAAAATGTATTTGTCAATAACACACAAGCAGTAATTGAAGCATTTAAGCAGAGAGCTAAAGCAGCTGCAGCTAACAGAATAGCTGAGAAAAAGTTTGAAGAAGTACTAATTAAGCGTGAAGAAGCGGCTTTAAAACGTAAAAAAGCAGAACAGATTGAAAAAGCAGGTGGCTCAACTGCAGCATATTCATCAAGTGTAACTGGAGCAGTAAGCTATCAATCTGGAACAACTGAACTGTTTTTCAGAAAACAAGCAGACGCAGCAGATGAACTCGCTGATAAGCTGGAAAAGAATATAGATTTTTACTTTGAAACTGCTGAAGCAGCAAACAAAGCAGCAGATGAAATATTAAAAGCTGCTGGAGTAGATTCAGCGCATAAAAAACAGAAAAAGCAAAAAGAACCAAGAAGAAAGCGTGATGCAACTGATATACTTAATAGGAATGAGCTAAATGCTAATAAGAAGTATCAAGAAAGCTTATCAAGACTTGAGCAGGATGAGTTTGCAAAAAGACGTAAAGAAGCAATAGAGACTTACAACTCTAATACAGCTGCTTTGAATAATATGTATGATAAAAACAAGCGTATTCTTGAAAATCAAGATAAGCTGTATAAAGATTTATCTGATGACCAGAAAAAGCAAGTAGAAGAGACACAAATAACGATTGTAAATACAATACAAAAATATCAAGAAGAATTAAATCAGGAACTAGAATTTATCGAAAAAGATAGACAGATAAATGAATTGAAGCTATTGCAAGAAACAATTGATTTGAGATTGAAAGCCGTCAAAGAAGGTTCCGAAGAAGAGATAAATTTAAAATTAGCTGCTATACAAGCAGAGCAGCAGATTGCTTTATTACAAAATGCTAAATTACCAAAAGCACAACGAAAAAGTGAAGCTGATATAAAAGCAGGCTTTTCTAAACAAGGTGTAAGTACAATAGCTGAGTATGATATCAGTGCATTTGACCAGCAACAGGCTTTAGAAGAGGCCAGGTTCAATGTAGTTAAACATACAGAAAATCAGATTACGAAGTTTAAGCTAGAGCAAGAAAAAGAAAGATGGCTGGAACAAATTGCACAAGCAGAAGCTGGCTCATTGGATTGGAGTCAAACTCAGATTGAAACTGCAAAAGAAACTGTAAAAGGTATTAATAGAGAGTTATCAGAAATTGATGATGTTTTACTTAATATCGGTAAAAATGGGCTTGGATATACATTGCTTGAATCATTTGGCTTTAATGATGACCAAATTGATGCATTCACTGAAGCAACTGATATAGTAATAAGTCAATTGCAAAGTATAATGCAAGCTGAAGTAGACTTAGCTCAAGCAGCATTAGAATCAGCGAATAGCAGAGCAGAAGCAGCTCAAACAGCCCTGGACGCTGAGGTTGAAGCTAGAAATTTAGGTTATGCTAGTTCAGTAATATCTGCTAGAAAAGAGCTTGAACAGGCTAAAAAGCAGCAAAGAGAGAAACAAAGGCTGTTAGAAGAAGCACAACGTAATCAACAGCAGATTGACACTCTTACGCAGACATCAAGTTTGATAACAGCTTCTGCTAATATTTGGAGTTCTCTATCTAAGATTCCAATTGTAGGCCCTGCATTGGCGATAGCTGCAATTGGTACAATGTGGACTTCGTTTGCTGTTGCTAAAGTGAAAGCAAAACAAGTTACGGCGTCTCAATCAGAAGAATACGGAGAAGGAGGATATGAAGTATTAGAAGGAGGCTCGCACGCATCTGGAAATGATATTGATTTGGGCATTACAAACAAGCGCAAAAAGAGAATGAAAGCAGAAGGCGGAGAGGCAATAGCTATAATCAATAAAAGAAGTACTCGTAAATATTCTAAGATTATTCCTGATGTTATAGAATCATTGAATAAAGGAGTATTTGAAGATAAATATGCAAACGCTTTCTCAGATTCAGACAAGATAATAATGATGCAAAAAGAAAGCACAAATATTATTGATTTGTCTACTACAGAAAATGAACTTAGAGCCATAAGAAAACAAGGAGAGATTAAATATTTCCAAGGCCCTGATGGTTCTATAATTGAAATTAAAGGTAATGTAAAACGTGTAATAAAAGAATAGTATGCAACCTCAAGTATATGAATTTTATGTGAATAATACACGAGTATATCCACATTATAAACAACTCAAGAAAAAATACGCATTAGAATCAGGTCAAAGATTTTTTCGTGAAACTCTTGATGGCAAAATATCTTTGTTTGGTTTTGATTACAAGATTATAAAAGACGCATCTATAAATAAGAAGCATACTTTTAAAATATATACGTATATAAACAATGTACGTACTCTGTATTTTGAAGGTGAATTCACAAAGACTGATTGTAAATTCTACAATGACAAAAGGCAGGTTGAGCTAAGTATAAGTCCAAAAGATGGATATACTGATATACTGAATGCATATGACCACGAATATAATCTAGTTGAGTTGAAGCCCAAGTTGTCAGAAATATCAATGAACAAAAGGCCTGTGCTTCAAATATATTGTCCTGAGGATAATAAAGTTGGTAACTTTATGGGTGGAGTATATTGGGAATCTGAAGTTACAGAATCGCAAAGCAATATAGTACAGTTACAAGACAAGTTTAACTTTATACTTGATTTCGTAGGTTATGACGTGAGAGTAGATTCAGGTCAATATAAAGGTATCTACGCAGGAATGGGTGGGCTTATAATTTCATATGATAATACTGAATTGATATTCGAATCATCAGGTGGTATAGAAATAGATATACATAACGGTAACTATGACTTCAGTAAACTCGTAATGACTGCTAAGAACAAAAATACTGGAGTAGCATTATATCGTGGTAATTTGAGTGGGTCAAGTAGATTTATAACAGCTACTCTAAATGCTATTGGAGGCTCTGGAGCGTCTGGTACATTATCGATAAATGTTACTGTTTATTATTTCATGTCAAGATACCTATGCGCCAGTTCTAGTGGAATTGATAGTAATGGCTCAGTATTATCTTTTAAAAATGTGCCAAGTGATGATTTCGCTGTATCAGGATTGAATTATGCATATTGTCATCCATTTAAGTTAACAGGAGAACTTGATGTAAGTCCAAAATTATCAGTTGAACCAACAAAATATGGTAAAGCTGAAGATGGTAGATATTTTGAGCAGTCTCCTGGCAACGTACATTGGTTCCCTATAGCCAGAAGTAGTTGGGACTATACATCTATGTGGTTTTCTCAGTCAGATAGAACTAAGAAGTTTGATTCTTATAATATAACAAGGTATAGAATGAAAGATGGTGTAACTATTGGTCAAGCCATAAAAGCTTTGCTCAAAAAAGTTGCTCCTAATATACAACATGAAGAGACTGAAGAATACAGTAGATTCTTATACGGAAAGACTAATCCTATAACTGGAGATGCTTTCACAATACTAATAACGCAGAAGACCAACGTATTAAAAGGTATATATGACGAGCCTGCAACAAAGGCACCTATCACATTTGAAAATCTCATGAATATGTTAAGAGATTGTTTTAAATGTTATTGGTACATAGAAAACGGAAAGCTTAAAATTGAGCATATTTGGTACTTTATGAATGGGCGTTCTTATGGACAAACTCAAAATGGATTGGACTTGACAAATACTGTGAACGCTATAAATAGTAAAGCGTACTCATACGGACAAAATAATTTTGAATATGACAAGTCTGATTTATCTGGTAGATATGAGTTTGGCTGGATGGATGATTGCACAGATTTATATGATGGCTTCCCAATAAATGTTGATGCAGTTTATGTACAAAGCGACAAAACGGAAAATATAACAATCGATAATTTTTCGTCAGATATTGATTTGATGCTTCTGACGCCTAACAGCTTTTCTGAAGATGGATTTGCTCTAATGTGTTGTGAATATTATTCTGATGTTAATTTTTACAGTTTTCCTTTTGGTGAAGTCACATTTATAGATGAAAAAGGTATAAGTTACAGTATTGAGACGCCTAACTATTATGCTACTTGGTTTTATCTTCAACAATTCTATATGTATGATATGCCAGCAACTGATATATCATATGATGGAATACAAGATGACCATTTGCAAGTATTGCACATCAAAAAATGTATGCAACAGCAAGTTAAATTTCCAATAAAAGCAAATGAAAATGACCCAGACTTATATCAACTGATAAAAACAGATAATGGGTATGGAGAAATATCTGAGCTGTCTATAGATATTGATACAAAACAAGTTGAAGCAACATTACTATATGAGCCAGTATAAGTTAAAAATAGATAAAATTATATTCTACTTTGGAGAAAAATTATTATATTTGTAAATAAAAAATTTTATTAAGCATGGCTTCACCTAATAACAATTTAAGCGTTCTTCCGTGGTATACTAGCTTAGATAAGCAGAATGCTAAAAAGTGGTATGCATTTGGAAATGTATGGCCTTTGGTAATGCCTACAAACAGAATTATTCCATATCAGTTTGTTGTTCCATTTACCAATGTGGCAATTACTGGGTCTTCAATCATAAGTCTAGACACAAAAGATATATACGACGGACAATCTAGTCACACGCTTGTAACAAGAGTTGATTATACAGTTGTTAAAAGTAATGGATTCACAGTATCACTTCCTGAAGGTAGATACTATGCAAAGATAGATTTTGCAAATGGTGTTACATATTATTCAGAAGTATTTACATTGGTAAGTAATATTTCTGATTATGTAAAGATACAATATTGGAATGACGATATTTTAGTATATAATGGTGGAGAGATAAATTACGAAGATGAATTTAAATTCGAAATGTATCTTTGCACAACCATAGGCAAACCAGAATATTCGTTTGAAGAAGAAGTTACTAAAAGGCTTGGGTATAAATTTCCTGAATTGCAAGTATCAAATAAGCTTTACAAGTTTACGTGCATAGGGCCTGAATATCTATGTGATGCAATGAGACTTATTCGTCTTAGTGACTACATTAAAATTGTGTCAAAAGATGATTCATACAACGCATTAACATTCTCATATGATGCAAAATGGGAAACTCAAGGCGATTTAGCATCTATAGAAGTAGAATTTGAAACTGACACGATAATACAAAAACTTTCAAGCTTTAACAGAGGGCAAAGAGAGGGTTTTTATAATGCGCTACTGGTCGATATCAATGAGGCATTACTCTTTGATGAAAACACAGTAGCGCTATACTATGATGAGTATAGGTCATCAACAAGAGCTGTAGACGTAGAAGGTAAGCTTATCAGAGAATTGGAGTTGATTACAGAAGTTGGAGAAAATTCTCAGATAGTTGTAGATACAGGTCAAGGCCCGGCTGTAAGAATGAATCTTTATGAACTTATTAAAAATTTCATAAAGAGAGACAGCAACGAAATAATAGAAGGTTTATGGACTTTTAAGAAAGGGCTAAAGACTGGTAACGATAAAGATGGTGAACCGACTGGCGAGATAACAGAAAATGGATATCTTAAATATATAGCTTTAATAGTAAAAGAATTCATATCGAGCGAAAAATTTGTATCTGGTTTATTAGGAGAAGGCTTTAAAATATACGAGAAAAATGGTATATGGTATATAGAATGTGATAACTTGACTGTACGCCAGGTATTGACAGTTTTTGAAATGATTATATCAAAATTAAGAGCTGTCAATGGAGGTCTCGTAGTATCTCCAGGCAATAATACAATCAAGTCTGTGAGTGAAACAGATACGCAGTATGTTTTAGAAGTTGAAGACGATATAGAAATAGCTAAAGATGATTTCATAAGGCATCAAGTTTTTTCAACATCGCACACTAAAAATTATTGGGTCAAAGTAATAAATGTTGCTGAAGGAAAGATATATACAAACAAATCAGAATATAATGGTACTGTACCTGCAAAAGGTGATGAAATTATCACTATGGGTAATGCTACCAATTCTAAACGTCAAGGCCTTATCTATATAACTGCAGCTGAAGATGGTCGTCCAAGAATAGAAATATTAGAAGGTGTAAAAGATAAAACATTAGCAGCAACAAATAGAACTGTATTAGGCAATCTTGATGACATGCAAGATTCAGCATTTGAAGAAGGCTATCAGCCAAGTGGAAGTGGTCTTTATTGTGATAATGCATTTCTAAGAGGTATATTTATATTAAGAAGTGGTAAGAATGTAGAGACAGAAATAGATGCAGCACAGAAAGCAGCACAAGAAGCAGCTAGCAAAGCTGCTAATGCTGAAAAAACTGCCAATGATGCAAAAGACAGATTGAATAAATGGGCTGATGATGGATTTATATCACCCGCAGAAAAATTATCTCTTATACAAGAAGGCCAAGACTTAAAAGCAGAAAAGTTAGAAATTGTCAATGACGCAACTAAGTATACGATTGATACAACTTCTTATATTGCGGCTTACAATGATTATCTGGCACAGCTACAGTACTATACACAAGCTGAGCCAGAAAACATTAAAGTGCTTCCAGCTTTTGAGCAAGCACAGACGAAATACTATACACAGAGAACAGCTATACTCAATGCTATATCTGCAAAAGCCAAAGCGTTAGTAGATGCCGCAAATGCAACTGCTGACGCTGCAAAAAAAGCAGCTGATGCTGCTAAGACAGCTGCTGATGCTGCAAAAATAAATGCCGATAAGGCGAATAGTTTATTGGCTGATATTGCGAATGACAATAAGCTTACAGCTCAAGAAAAACAGCAAACCAAGAAAGAATGGGACATAATCGTATCTGAGAAGCCAAAGAATGATGCATCTGCAGACAAATATGGTGTGTCTAAAACAAGTTATGGCAACGCATACAATGCATTGAGCAGTTATATTACGCCTCTATTATCATCACTAAATACAACCAGTGATATAACAGGTACTGATTTTCGTGCTAAGTTTAAGGCATACTATGATGCTCGCACTGATTTGCTCAATGCTATATCTGCAAAAGCCAAAGCGTTAGTAGATGC
>OGUC01000153.1_pt1 | contig 47657 bp, 42 predicted proteins | sample 1573701 | NCBI WGS metagenome assembly OGUC01 (sample SAMEA2582017, study PRJEB24529) | metagenome | biome: Human gut stool | place: China | collected 2011
TCTGGAAAAAGAAGAAAAACGAAAAGGGTGCGCCATAGACTTATGACACACCCTCTTCTTTTACACTGTTTTCAAAAACTGTTTCCTTTTACACTGCTTTCTGAAAACAGCTTCTTTTATGCAGATTCCTGAAGCCGATACCTTTATTAAGTAGATTCCCTTATCACAGTTTCACCTCTCAATGCAATTTCCTCTATCCTTCTATAACCATCGGCAATATGCTCCAGCAGCAGTCGGCAACTTTCCTGCGCCATTTTCTCAATAGGCTGTTCCACTACCGTCAACTGAGGATGAACCAAAGTAGCCAGAGCTGTGCCAGACATGCAGCAAAGCGCCACATCCTCCGGAATGCGCAAGCCACGCTTTTGGATAGCACTCTTGGCTCCCAACACAGCAGTCTCCGTAAAGCCAAAAACCGCATCAAAGGGCACATTCTTCTCCAGGAAACGCTCCATCACCCAACTACCCTCTTCAGCCGACAAGGCTGGCGACAAGACATCTTGCGCCTGATACTCTATATGAAACTTTTCCAGCGCATCCCGATAGCCCCTCAATCGTTCATAGCTGTTTCGGATATAAGCAGGTCCCGGGATATGAATAATATGCTTATACCCCTTGCGCAACAAAGTCTCCACCATGAAAAACGACATGATGTAATCGTCCATGTGCACCTGTGAAGCCTTTACCTTCTCCACCGTTCTATCGAAAAACACAATGGGAATGCCCCTTTCTATCACCTTATTATATAGGTCCACATTATGCTCCTTATCGCATGCACTCATCAGGATGCCATCCACACGCAGCTGCTCCATCATCAGAATGTTCTCTCTCTCCTGCTCAGGATTCTCGTTAGAAATGGCAATCATTACCTTATACCCCTGCTTGCGCAAGATGGCTTGAGCTTCATTGATAAAGGTCATATAGAAAGTGGTGACGATTTCGGGAATGATGATGCCGATGTTATGAGTACTCTGCTGGCGAAAGTTCACAGCCAGTTCGTTGCGATGATAGCCCATCCGCTCGGCAGTTGCCAATATCTTCTGCAAGGTTTCCGCCTTCACATTACCCGTATCTCCCGAAAGAGCACGCGAAACGGTGGACTTGGAAATCCCCAGTTCCCTTGCAATATCCATGATAGTTACATATTTTGCCATATCTCTTTTTCTTTCTTGTTATATGTGCTTGCAAAGATACTTATTTTCTATGAAAGCTACAACAAAAAACAGAGAAATCTTTTTGGGAACGGTTGCGGAAAATGGGAACGGTTGCGGGAACGGTTGCGGAAAAACAGCCGTTTTTTTTCTTGTTTTTCCAGCAAAATCGTTCTATCTTTGCAGCGTGAAAAGGAAAAACGATTTCTCAAATCGCTCTATTCCTACACAAAACAAAGAATAAACAATATTAAGTATCACAATCAAACCTAAAAAAAGAATATGGAACAAGATTCAAAATTTCAAGCGAACACTTCGCTAGAGAACAATTCGCAGGGAAAGGTTCCCTTCATCAGTAAGCTCGCCTATGGCATGGGCGATGTGGGCTGCAACTTCAGTTGGATGTTCGTGGGCAACTTCCTCATGATTTTCTACACCGATGTGTTCGGAATCAGCATGAGTGCCGTAGCAACCCTGATGCTTGTATCCCGATTCTGGGACGCCATCAACGACCCCATCATCGGCACACTTACCGATAAGACCCACACCCGATGGGGACGATTCCGCCCTTGGCTGCTCTTCGGAGCTCCTATCACGGCACTGGTACTGATACTCACCTTCTGGGCTCATCCGGAATGGAGGCAGACCGCCAAGATTATCTATATGGCAGTAACCTACTGCATCCTGGTGCTGGGATATACCTGCGTGAACCTGCCTTACGGCACACTCTGCGGAGCCATGACGCAAGACATCGATGAGAGAGCCAAGCTCAACACCAGCCGTTCGGTGAGCGCCATGATGGCCATCGGAGTAATCAACATCGTAACCGTTCCGCTCATCAACTGGTTTGGCGCAGGCGATACCAAATATGGTTATCTGGCTGTGGCAGTACTCTACGGCATCATCTTCGCCGCCTGCCATCTGTTCTGCTTCCATAAGACCAAGGAAGTGGTAGAAGTTCCTGTGGGACAGAAGCTCCCATTAAAGGTGCAGCTTCGTTCCGTGATGAAGAACAAGCCCTATCTGCTCGCCCTCTTAGGACAGTTACTCTTCGGTTTCATCCACTACGGACGCAACGCCGACATGCTCTACTATTTCACTTATGTAGAAGGTTCGGCAACGCTCTTCTCCTACTATTCCATGGCCATCATCGTGCCAAGCATCATAGGTGCAGCCTGCTTCCCTCTGGTATTCAGAAAAACGGGCAACAAGGGTTTCACGGCAGCCATCTTCGCTTTCCTCACCGGTATTACGATGATAGGTCTGTACTTCTTCAGCCCTAACGGCAGCGCCATCATGTTCTATCTGTTCTCAGCTTTGTCGTGGTTCTTCTTCTCAGGCTTCAATACAGCCATCTATGCCATCATCCCCGACTGTGTGGAGTATGGCGAGTGGAAGACGGGCATCAGAAACGACGGATTCCAGTACGCCTTCATCTCGCTGGGCAACAAGATAGGAATGGCACTCGGCACATCGCTCCTCGCCATTGCTCTGGGCAGCGCAGGATACGTAAGCAATGCCATGCAGAATCCGGAAGTATTGAGCATTATGCACCACGCCTTCAGCACCATTCCGGGAGTCTTGTGGATCATCACCGCAGGATGCCTCTGCTTCTACAAGCTCAACAAGAAGCAATACAAGCAGATCATGACCGATCTGGAGAATAAGAAGAAAGAAAGAAAATAAGAAGAAATAAAAAAGAGCCCACTTAAAAAGTGGGTTCAGCAAAGAATATAAAGATAAACCGGGATCTTTCATCCCACCAACATAACAATAACAATTTCAAAACATTATAATTATGAGACAGGCAATATTGGTAGAACCAAAGCATATCGAATTCAAGGAAGTAGCAGAACCAAAGGCAGCAGACTTAACTGCTCATCAGGTTCTCGTCAACATCAAGCGCATCGGCATCTGCGGTAGCGAGATTCACTCTTACCACGGTCTTCACCCAGCCACCTTCTATCCAGTGGTTCAGGGACATGAGTACTCTGGAGTGGTTATGGCTGTAGGCAGCGAAGTTACCGTCTGCAAGCCTGGCGACCATATCACCGCTCGCCCACAGTTGGTTTGCGGCAAGTGCAACCCTTGCAAGCGCGGACAGTATAATGTTTGTGAGCACCTGCGTGTTCAGGCTTTTCAGGCAGATGGTGCAGCACAGGATTTCTTTGTAGTAGATGACGACCGCGTGGCTAAGTTGCCGGAAGACATGAGCCTCGACTATGGTGCCATGATTGAGCCTTCAGCCGTTGGTGCCCATGCCAGCAACCGCACCGACGTGAAGGGTAAGAATGTAGTAGTGAGCGGTGCAGGAACCATCGGCAACCTCATAGCCCAGTTCTGCATTGCCCGTGGCGCCAAGAATGTACTCATTACCGATGTAAGCGACCTTCGCCTGGCTAAGGCTCGCGAATGCGGCATCAAGCACACCCTCAACATTACCAAGAAGACCTTGAAGGAGGCTGCCCAGGAACTTTTCGGTGAGGAAGGCTATCAGGTAGGTTTCGAGGTAGCAGGTGTAGAAGTTTCCATCCGTTCACTGATGGAGACCATCGAGAAAGGTAGCGACATCGTTGTTGTGGCAGTCTTTGCCAAGGACCCATCCCTCAGCATGTTCTATCTCGGCGAACATGAGTTGAGACTCATCGGTTCAATGATGTATCGCCACGAAGATTATCTCACAGCCATCGATTACGTAAGCAAGGGCATCGTCAACCTCAAGCCACTCGTAAGCAACCGTTTTGCCTTCGAAGAATACGATGATGCCTATAAGTTTATCGACACTCATCGCGAAACCAGCATGAAGGTTCTCATCGATTTCGAACAGAAACCTGGAGAGAAGAAGTAAAGAGATAGAAGAGAAGAAATATACTGCAAACGATTGCAGAAATTGGAAACGATTGCGGGAACGTTTGCAGAAAGTTTAGATGATTTTCTTTGTGAAGGTAGCAGAAAAATGCTACCTTTGCAACAGAAATCAAGTAACATCTCTAACATTCTTAAAGTAAAAATGACAATGGAAAAGAAACAATCAGTAATAGGTATTGGCGAGGCACTCTTCGATGTGCTTCCAGAAGGAAAGAAGCTAGGTGGCGCTCCTGCCAACTTTGCTTACCACGTTTCACAGTTCGGACTCGAAAGCTGTGCGGTCAGCGCAATGGGCGATGATGAGCTGGGCAAGGAACTGGAGAAGGAACTCAACGATCACCATCTCAACTATCAGATAGACAAGGTAGCCTACCCTACAGGCACCGTCCAGGTTTCGCTCGATGCCAACGGCATTCCATGCTACGACATCAAGGAGGGAGCAGCCTGGGACAACATTCCCTACACGCCAGCCCTGGAAAAGTTGGCAGAGAATTGCACCGCAGCCTGCTTCGGTTCGCTAGCTCAGCGCAACGAGGTTTCCCGTAACACCATCTATCGCTTCCTCGACCACATGCCTAAGGGCGAAGGTATCCTCAAAATCTTCGACATCAATCTCCGTCAGGGATTCTATAATAAGGAAATTATCACCGAGAGCATCAAGCGATGCAACATCCTCAAGATCAATGATGAGGAATTGATTACCGTAAGCCGCATCTTCGGCTATCCGGGCATCGACCTAGAGAACAAATGCTGGCTTCTCTTGGGCAAGTACAATCTGAAGATGCTCATCCTTACCTGCGGTGTAAACGGCAGCTACGTATTCACCCCTGGCGAAGTTTCATTTATTGAGACTCCGAAGGTAGAAGTGGCAGACACAGTGGGTGCCGGTGATTCATTCACAGGCGCATTCGTGGCAAGCATCTTGAAGGGCAAGAGCGTAAAGGAAGCTCATGAATTGGCAGTAAAGGTTTCGGCATTCGTCTGTACACAGAACGGAGCCATGCCGATCTTGCCAAAGGAATTTACAAGATAAGCCCTTATTTGCCCAAATTATATGCAAATTATAATTATCAGTAATATATGGTTTAAGTAATTAGTTAACGTTTATAAGGTTCATAGTTAATTAGGTTTATTAGTTTATTTTGTAGTAAAACCATGAAAAGAATTGTAGTTATTGTTTTGATGATGGCTGCTTGCCTGGGAAACGCCCAGGCACAGCTCCATCTGAAAGCCAACGTGCAGAACAATCATCTGTGGCGTGGCATGGAAGTTTCCGACGGCATCGTCCTCCTCACCGACCTGAGCTATACGATGGTCAACGACCACGTTACCGTGGGACTTTGGGGAGGCTGCAACTCGGAAGGCTCCTACAAGGAGTTTAACCATTATCTGAATCTGAAGGCTGGCTGTTGGGGATTCGCCCTGTGGGACACCTACAACTTCTCCCCTAGCGCCACTTATAATAATAAGGAATACTGGAACTATTCTGCCCATACCACCGGCCGATTCCTCGATGCTACATTGAGTTACCGGTTCCAGGACGAGAAGTTTCCACTGCTCCTAAGCTGGTCAACGGTAGTATTCGGACGCGACCGCAACAGCGACAATACCGAGCAGAAATATTCCACCTTCGCCTATGCGGAATACCCTATCTACCAGAAGGATGGCTGGAAGGTTGATGCAGGAGTAGGTGGAGCCTTCGCCCTTAACAGAGCTGGCGAAGATGCCCACTTCTTCGGAACCACGGCAGGCATCGTTCACGTATCGCTGCAAGCCACCCACGACCTCAAGCTCGGCAACTACACCATTCCGGTTTACGCCAAGGGCATGTGGAATCCGCAGAGCAACCAGAGTTATTTCCAGATTGGAGCAGAAATCATCCGCTTCTAAATCTTCAAAAAACACAGAAAGTTTTATCATAACAATCATCTAAACACAAATTCATTATGAAGATTAAAGATTTTACAACAGGCGTGCAGCACATCGGCATTCCTACCAACGACATCAACAAGACCATTGAGTTTTATCATGCCCTGGGCTTCGAGACTGCCCTCCGCAAAGTAAACGGCACCGAGGAAGTAGCCTTCCTCCAGCTCCACAATCTCATCATCGAGACCTATCAGAACCATCAGGCTAAGATGGAATATGGAGCCGTTGACCACATCGCCATCGATGTAAAGAACATAGACGATCTCTTCCAAGTTGTGAAGGAAGCCGGAACATTCAAAATGTTGGATCAGCAGGTAAATGGTCTTCCTTTCTGGGAGAATGGTGTAAAGTTCTTCACCATCGAGGGTCCTAACAAGGAGAAAATCGAGTTCTGCGAGAAACTCTAATCCGCAGCTGACTTTTAGATAAACACAGATTAGCATAGCAATACAAGAGAAAGAGATAAAAATGACGAAAGTCCAGCTTGGAGCCTTTCAGAGAGAGGCATCCGAGTTGGACTTTCTTTTTTCGTTTTCCTTGAGGAATATGATGCGTTTTTCCCTGATTGATGTTTCAAGGATATTAATGATGCTCAGGCACAATGGCGAGATACACCAGATCATGGTCGGTGAGGTTCTCCATATAATGAGCATGGTTCATAGGGCAATAATGCACCTGTCCCTGTCGAACCTCCTCCACGGTATCATCATAATGGAAAGTAGCAGTGCCGCTTACCACATAGATAATCTCGCAGTTGCCCTCGTGAGTATGAAGACCAGTTGATGCACCCGGACGCAAGGTAGAATACATAATCTTCACCTTGTCATCCACATAGTTACGGGTGTCGAGTTTACCCTGTCCACCCTTGAAGCCCTCCAAATGAGCCTCAGCAATCTTTTCGAAATCTATTACCATCTTTATAATGTTTATTGTTTAATGTCTAATATTTACTTGGCTTTTATAGATGAAGCCCTGCAGCTTACTTTGCTTTCGCAAAATACTTCCAGAGCGGAGCCGCCATCAGGCTCTGCCAGATTTCTCCCTTCTCCAGCATTTCCATCACTTCTTCTCTTGAGAAGAGGCGAATCTCGATATCCTCAGCCTGGTCAAGATGCTGAACATCCATGCGCTCCACATCCGTAGCCAGATAGCAATGGGTAAGATTAGTATGAGTGCTCGGATTAGCCGAAATCGTCATCCACTTCTGCCAGTTTCCGCCACCGAATCCAGTCTCTTCCATCAGCTCTCGCTTGGCAGCCGCCATCGGGTCCTCGCCCTTCTCTATCACTCCTGCGCAAAGTTCATTCACCGTCTTACCTATCGCATAGCGATACTGGCGAACGAAGACGAACTCTCCCTCCTTCGTAATGGCGATGGTGTTCACCCAATCAGGATATTCCAGCACGTAATATTCATCGATAATGGCTCCCGTAGGCAATTCCACCTTATCCACTCGTGCCGTGAGCCAAGGCTTCTCTATCAGATACTTCTGAGAGAGCGTCTTCCATTTCATATCTTTATCAGCCATTTTCTTACTCCATTTAAAAAACTGGATTTTCTTTATTTTAATTGATGGTGCAAAAGTACGAAAAAAGATTGAAAGGATAGAAATATTTCTATGAAAATGACAGTTTTTCAATTTTTTTTGCCGTACTGGATATTGACAGCGAACACCTCAGCACCTTCGATGATATTGATAAGAATTGGCTGGAGAAGGTAGCAGAACTGTTCACCTGATTCCTTAATATTCATTTCCCTCTTCCTTGATTACACTCGGACCGTCGATGAGTTCAGGCTGAGGGGCATTTCTGTTCACATCACCATATGCTCTGCCCAGATCGCTCATCGTAATACTGATGTTGCGGTTCACGGGTCTGTCCTTATCTGAAAGGCTGTGAGAGAAGAGCCACTGATAGGTTTTCTTCAGATAAAACACGCGGGCAGGGGTACCGTGATTGGCACCCTTCCACCAGTCGTATATCAATCGGGTATCCTTGCCATCCTTTTCAAGTTTATCTACCACCACCTTCGATTGCTTGACCGGTACTGCCCTATCTGCTGTGCCATGGATAATCCAGAAAGGCAAATCGCCCAATCCGCTCACATCCTTATACGAACAGCCGCCACACAGCGCCATACCGGCAGCTATCCTGTCGGGATAAGTAGCACAGACATCCATGGTGCCATAACCGCCCAAACTCATGCCCAAGACATAAACCCTATTAGAATCGCATGGGTAATTCTTCTTCACCCAGTCGAGCATATCCATGATTTTCTTCGGATTCCAGGCTCCTCCCGGATTCTGCGGAACGATGGTCAGCGCATCGATATCGCGCCCCTTGACGATGGCATCAAGCGGTCCGTATCTTCTCACCTTATTCAGATTCTTGCCGCAAAGACTGGCACCATGCAGAAAGATGATGACCGGTGTCTGCTCTTGCGAATAAAAATAATCTACTGGCGTATAAACCCAGAAGTTGTAACCTCCCGGAATCTCATCTTTCACAGCTCGCAGAAAGTCGTAAGCCGACATGCTGCATACGGAAAGACTGAATAATATAAACAAAAATATCTTCTTCATTTTCTTCCTTTTTTACCTGTTTAGTATCACGTTCCCAATACATACCATGAACGATTATCACACAAAAGTAAGTAAATATCAGCATATTACCAAATATCCTCCCTATATTTTTCTTTTTTTTATCCAAAAGAAAGATTCGTTTAAACTTCCAGGTAGAAAGATAAACAACGATTATTTGTGTTAAAAATCATAAGAATCACATCGGTTCGCATTATTTTTATTATCTTTGCATCATAACAAGACATATAATAAATAAATATAGAATTATGAATGTAGGAGATAGAATACCAGAGATTCTTGGCATTGACCAGGACGGACGTGAGATAAAGGCAAGCGACTACCGTGGTCGCAAGATTGTGCTCTACAGTTATCCGAAGGCTAACACCAGCGGATGCACTGCCGAGGCCTGCTCCCTGCAAGCACATAAGGAGGAGTTGGCAGCAGCCGGTTATGAGATTATCGGCGTGAGCAAGGACAAACAGGCTCTGCAGAAGAAGTTTGCCGAAACCAAGGGTTTGCAGTTCCCTCTTATCGCAGATACCGAAACCACCCTACTGCAGGAACTCGGCTGCTGGGGCGAGAAGGTAACCTGTGGCAGAAAGACCATCGGCATCCTCCGCACCACCTATCTTGTCAACGAAGAAGGCCTCATTGAGAAGATCTTCACTCCTAAAGAGATCAAGACCAAGATTCATGCCGAGCAGATTCTGGATTATATTCATCAATAAAGAACAAAACGAACGAAGTGGGAAAAAGAGTATGTTAGAACACATTGCAGATTTCACAGCGTGGCCAATCCTTACGGGAATTTTCATTGGCTATATTGCCAACCGCATCATGAGCGGCGAAGGCAAAGGATGTTGTATGAACCTATTCATAGGTATTGTGGGCAGTTATGCCGGCGCCATCATCAGCAATCTGCTGAACATAGAACTGTTTGGCAAGGGTTATCTTACCAACTTCATTTTCTGCGTCATTGGCGCCATAGCGGTATTGTGGATTTGGAAGAAGCTCTTCGATTAGTATTCTTTTTATTGGTAAAAAAACATAAGATTATGACAAACAAGGAATTGATACTCGCCCAACTGATGAGGGCGATGATTAAGTATGATGGTGGCGATGCGCCACTCATCCAGCATTTCGTAAAGGTGCACGACTTTGCCCGTATGATTGCGATAGCAGAGGGAATGACCGGAGAAGACCTCTTCGTGCTCGAAGCAGCAGCCATTCTTCACGATGTAGGCATTCACGTTTCACAAGCCAGATACGGCAACTGCGATGGCAAGCACCAGGAAGAACTGGGTCCTGACGAGGCAAGAAAAGTACTGTCAGAAGTAGATGGATTCACAGCCGCACAGATAGAAAGAATCTGCTGGCTCATTGCCCATCATCATACTTATCAAGATGTTACCAGCCTCGACCACCGCATTCTGCTCGAAGCAGATTTTCTGGTGAATTCCTTCGAAGCCCACCTTGCTCCCGAAGGCATCATCACCTTCCGCAATCATGTATTCCGCTCGGAATCAGCTATCAGTATGCTGAATGATATGTGGGGACTGTAACGAAAGTTACTTTCTTGGAAAGAGCATCATAGAGGGAAGGTGAAAGTACAACAAACTGCTGTTATGTGTTTTAATTAAAACTAATACCTTTATTCTATTTCACTTCTGTCAGTTTGCCCGTCTGTGAGTCAATGATATAACCATGAAGATTGACATCTTTTGGTACGAGAGGGTGTGTACGGATCGTATTGATGGTATTCCTTACAGAATCCTCTGTGTCGTGGAATCCCTCCAGCCAATGGTCGAGGTCGATGCCGCAAAGCCCGATGGTATCGATAACATTCTGATGGATGCCACGTTTGAGCATCAATTTCTTCATCTGCTGTCCGTTCATGTGGCATGCACCGCAGTTGGAGTGGGCAATGACCATGATTTCCTCTACACCCAATTCGTAGATGGCTACAAGGAGACTACGCATGGCAGAGTCGAAAGGACTGATAACCAGTCCACCGGCGTTCTTGATGAGCTTGGCATCTCCGTTCTTCAGGCCCAAAGCTGCTGGCAGAAGCTCAGTGAGGCGGGTGTCCATACAGGAAAGAATGGCAAGTTTCTTGTCTGGATATTTACTCGTAAGATACTTTTCGTAAGCCTTACTGGCTACGAAGTTTTCATTATACTTGATGATTTCTTCTATAATCATAGTCATGTAAATTGAAATGTGAAACTAAATTTTCCTATTTCTCAGGGGTTGGCTTGAGGTAAGCCATGAATTTCTCTGGCTGATAGTTGAGAACCAGCTCATCCGGGAACTCTGCTTTTTCTACCAGTGGCATAATGTTGCTGTAGTCGGCAATCATCGTAGAGAAGTGGGCATCACTTCCGAAGATGACTGGAGTTTCATACTTCTTGGCAAGTTCCAGCAGTTCCAGATTATTGGGAGCAGCCACAGTCTTGTGGCGGATGGGAGCCATGGAATGATTGTTGATTTCAAGCAAGGTATGCGTCTCCCTGGAAACTTTCATGAGTTCCTCGAAATCCAGTTCTGCCGTACCATCGCCGGGATGAGAGATAATCTGCACGAAGGGATTGCGCATGGCATTGATGACACCCTGCGTATTCTCCTCCTTACTTCCTCCCTGCCAGCAAAGGCTATGGATGCCTGCTATTCGGATATCCAGCATACGCCAGTAATCCTTGTCGAGATCGATATCTCCCTTCGTATTGAGGATGTTGAGTTCTGCTCCAAGCATCAGTTTGATTCCATAGAGCTGGCGTGGAACACAATGAAGGTTTCTGAAATAGATAGGATCACAGGTACCCGGGATATTGGGACCGTGCTCTGTGATTCCCAAGATATCCAACCCTTTCTCCTTTGCTGTCAAGGTCATTTCCTGCAAACTGCTGAAGGCATGACCTGATGCTATTGTATGTGTATGAACGTCTAATAATGTTTTCATGGTGCAAAGGTAATGATATTTACTAAGAATGTAAGAGAAACAACTATTAATTAATCAAAATTTGTTTTTACGGATATTTAAATTAATAATAAATCACCATTTTATGTTGGTTTTATTAGCTTCAAGCTCCAATAGCTTTCTCTTTGCGTCCAATCCTCCGGCAAAACCTGTAAGGGAATGATTGCTTCCGATAACTCGATGGCAGGGAACGAAAATGCTGATGCCATTAGCTCCAATGGCACTTGCCACAGCTCTGATGCCGTTAGGTTTGCCTATACTTATAGCTATTTCCTTATAGCTTCTTGTCTCTCCATAGGGTATTTCGAGCAATGCATGCCACACTTTTTTCTGGAAATCAGTTCCTACAGGATGCAACGGAATATCAAATATCTTGCGGTTACCGGCAAAATATTCATCCAATTGCTTTTTGGTCTGATCCAGGATTGGGGATGTTTCTATCTTGAAATCAGCCTTCATATACCGTAAAAGCCGATGCTTATTGCGCTCTGCACATGGCATTTCATTCCAATCACAAAGGCACAGTTCGTCACCCATCGATGCCAAGATGATTTCTCCGCAAGGCGAATTGTAATATTGAATGTTTACTTGCTTCATTGTCTTAAACTGATATTTTTTGTTCATAAATCATATAGGTAAAAGAGGTATGAGAAAACTGTTTGACGAATCTCATATTTAACCGCCATACTAAGTAGTGTATTATATTGTTCTTTTCACGCAAAGGTAACAAATATTTATAGATTACACAAGAAAAAGTACTATATAATGCTCGTTTTATAAAAAATTTTAATTTTATGGGATTTTTTTTGGCTATTTAGCATTGTATATTGATTTTTTCTTATCTTTGCAGGTACAATTCAAAAGATTGATTATTATGCAGATATTATTGGCAAATGCCAAAATCATGTTTGAGAAGGCAGACAGGAAGCCTATCTCCGTGCCACTATTCCAATCAGTTGCCAATGACTTGGCCAAAGAAATGGCAATGATGAATGTAGAGGAATTGGCTAAGCAACTGGATTGCAGCAGCAAGATTGCAATGACGAACTGGAAGCGATATCATGATTTTATGGCTGCAGAGAAGATGCCGGCTATCCTGGCTTACAATGGTCAGGCATACAAACATTTGTGTGCCAGTTCTTTGAGCGAGGAGTCGTTAGAATATGCCCAGAAACATCTCTGGATTACCTGCTTCCTTTATGGATTGCTTCGACCGTTTGATGGCATCGTACCTTATCGTATGGAGCATTGCGTATCGCTCGAAGCTACAAACGACAAGCCTATCAATCAGTTCTGGAAAGACAAACTGACAGATGTTCTCATCGATAGTGTGAAAGCTGACGATGGCATACTCATCCATCTTTCTACAGAGGAATATGAACATCTGTTCGATTGGAAGAGAGTATGTAAGGAAATAAAGGTCATTCAGCCACTCTTTTATGTCCGCCAGAAAGACGGCAGATTGAAGATGCAGGCTGTATGGGCTAAATCTTGCCGTGGAGCCATGGTGAGATATATTCTGAATAATCAGCTTCTTACTCCAGAGGAACTGGCAGGCTTCAGTTACGAAGGTTTTGAATATGAGCCAGAATTAGGAGAAGCTGCTTTTCCTCATTTCGTTCGTTGAAATAGAACAAAAGCAAACAAACGTTATAAAAGGAAGATGCTGTATGTTTGGATTGAATGAGAGCACCCAATATATCATAGAAGTATCATCATTTTACGATTGTACAACTAAAAAGTGTATAGTTGTACAACTAAAGAGGTTATAGTTGTACGACTAAAGGGTATACAGTTGTACAACTAAACAGGTTATAGCTGTACGACTAAAAGGTGTTGTCACTAGGCTCAGCAGAGGTGCTGACTGCAGTCAGCAGACCTGCTGACTAGGCTCGGCAGAGCTGCTGAGCCTAGTGGCAATGTCTGAGAAGGTATATGCTTGTACTCTAAAAGACGCTTGTTCTGACTCCAGGAAACGCTTCTTTTAACTCTCGGAGACGTATCCTTCAACGAGAAGAGACGCTTCATTCAAGTTAAGGATACGCTTCATTCAACGAGAAGAGACGCTTCATTCAAGTTAAGGAACCGATTCCGTCAACCTAAAGAGCCGTTTCAACAACTACGTCTTAGTTACTCCTTCTTCCACAAACGATAGAGCGTTATTGGACCTTCCTTGGTAGCATACATTCTGGCAGCCGGTTCCTCACAGAGATCATTCAACACCTTATTGGCATGATAGCGGGTAACACCGAATTCACGAATCATATCCTTCACCGTGATATAACCCTGCTGCTGACAAATCTCTACAATATCAGTAAACTCCTTATCCGCCTCTTTTGGAGTAGATTTCACACTCCAATACTGTCGGCTGCAACCATTAGAGTGGCGCTTCAGCCTCTCCAGAAACTCCTTCGTGGGCTGAATTTCCAAGCCGCAGATATCCACCTCATTGGCTGGAATCAGATCCCCCTCATGATAGGTTCTTTTCCATTCGATTCCATTTTTGTCCTTATGCTTCACCATCCCCAGCTTAGGCTTGACGATAAACATATCGCCTACCCTCACCTCGTTGCCTTCAGCCAAGGCGTAAAGCGTTTCATCCTCCAACGTTTCCAATGCAGAGATAAAGGACGAAACGTTCATCGCACAATGATCGCGAACACGCTTCTCCATCTTCTCCCTGTCAACGACATCCTGTTTCACGAACATCGGATGTATCTGATACTTACCGCTTTCGTCCTTCAAGGGCGTGCGATGCTCCAAATAATTGATTGAACCTGTTGCTCTAGCCATATTCTTAGTTTTTTTTGATTCTTTAAAAGATTATGCGCAAAAATACTGATTATTAGTGAGATAAGCAATTATTTTGTGTTAACTTTGCTAAATCTGACTCATACGAGCCATTATAATCAAGATTATCTGTGTTAAAATTCACAAGAACACCTCATTTCTCATTATTTTTTATTACCTTTGCCCCAAATAACAATTTAAAACAAAGGATATGAGCACATCAACTAATGCGATTACTCCCGATTTGCAAGCGAAGCTTGACAAGGCGAGAGAAGAACATAAAAACGGAGAAACTCTGTGCTTTGGCACTGCTCAAGATGCTATCGCATGGATGGAAACCTTATAGTATTGCGAATAGACTCCTTATGGATGAAATTCCAGTATCCTTTAAAACTTGTTGCATCATAATGACCAACAAGGAATTTTGAATATATAACAATTTAAAAAGTAAGAAATATAAGAAACAGAAAAGAAAGATATAACATAGTAAGATTATAAACTTGCGTTTACTAATTTGTTCGGAAACACTTAAATTTTGCCAGAATTAAAGTTATATTCCACACAAAGAGTAAGTTCTGTAAACGCCTACGCTATAGCGTGGGCGGAACTTATCGTGTGGATGGGCCCGGCAAAAGCCTAAGTGTTGATAAGGGAAGCTCACGCTTCTTCTTTGTCTTCACTTCATCAAGGCTTTTCGACGGATGGCTTTCTGCTAATCCTTCTGTCCGCTGCCCGTTTTACTCCGATAATGATTTAGTTCCAAACGCACCCATCAGCTATAGCAGAAGACGTTGGAGTTCGCTTCAATGTTTGTTGCTATACCTTATTATATATAGTAACCAACAATGAAAAGAGCTACGAATGGACAAATTAAGAATGCAGAGTAGTAATGGTGTCGAGGACAACATTACGAAAATTGCGCAGCTGTTTCCCGACTGCGTTACGGAGACCGTGGATGAAAGAAACGGTCAGCCAAAGCACCTCATAGATTTCGAGAAACTCAAGCAGAATCTTTCTGATAGCGTAATATCAGAAAAAGCAGAACGCTACCAGTTTACCTGGCCCGACAAGAGCAAGGCGATTCTCCTTGCCAATTCTCCTATCAATGCCACACTTCGCCCTTGCCGTGAAGACAGCGTTGATTTCGACAATACCCAGAACCTTTATATTGAGGGCGACAACCTCGATGTTCTCAAATGTCTGAAGGAGACTTACCTCCATAAGGTGAAAATGATCTATATAGACCCACCTTACAACACCGGAAACGATTTTGTGTATGAAGATGATTTCGCTCAGTCTTCAGAAGAATACCTCGCCAACTCAGGACAGTTTGACGAGCAGGGCAACCGTATGTTTACCAATGCCGAAAGCAATGGTAGATTCCATACCGATTGGCTCAACATGATTTATCCGAGATTGAAAGTTGCAAGAGACTTGCTGACCGATGATGGTGTGATATTTATTTCTATTGATGATAATGAGGTTGAGAACCTAAGAAAGGTTTGCGATGAAGTGTTTGGAGAACAAAACTTTATCGCAACTTTAGTTTGGGAAAGAGCTTATTCGCCTAAAAATGATGCCAAATTTATTTCCAATAGTCATGATTACATATTAATGTTTGCTAAAAGAATAGATTCTTTCCATATTGGTAGATTAGAAAGAACCGCAGAAGCAAATGCGAGATATTCTAATCCTGACAACGACCCAAGAGGAGACTGGAAACCAAGCGATATGTCTGTAAAAACATATAATGCAGAATGCGATTATCCTATCACCTGTCCTTCGGGAAGAGTCGTAGAGCCTCCAGCAGGACGCTGCTGGAGGCTCTCACGGAACGCGTTCCGTGAGAGACTCCAAGACAACCGCATATGGTTTGGTACTGACGGTAATAGTGTTCCATGTATAAAACGTTTCCTTAGGGAATTAAAGTTTGAAGGAATGGCACCAACCTCTATACTATTTTACAAAGAAGTTGGTCATAGCCAAGAAGGTGCAAAAGAAGTTACAGCATTATTTGGTGATAAAGGTGTATTTGATGGTCCTAAACCTATTCGTTTATTACAACGTTTGCTTACATTAGCTAATCTCGATGATAATTCAATCATATTAGATTTCTTTTCAGGTAGTGCATCTACAGCTCATGCTGTAATGAAAATGAATGCAGAAAAACAAAAACATTGTCCTTTCATTATGGTTCAATTACCAGAACATATCAGCGAGAAAAAGAAAGAACAAGGATATAAAACCGTCTGTGAAATAGGCAAAGAAAGAATAAGAAGAGCCGGCAAGAAAATTAAGGAGGAATCACCTTTAACCACCCAAGACCTAGATACAGGCTTCCGTGTGTTGAAACTCGATTCCACCAACATGCAGGACATTTACTATTCTCCAAAGGATATTTCGCAAGCCGACCTCTTCTCGCAGGTTGATAACGTAAAGCCGGATAGAACGGGCGAAGACCTGCTCTTCCAGGTGATGCTCGAACTCGGTGCAACCCTGGATTCGAAGATAGAAACGACAACGGTAGCTGGCAAGACCATCTATAACGTTGCCGAAGGATACCTCGTGGCTTGCTTCGACCCGGATGTTACCGACGATGTGGTAAAATCCATCGCCCAGATGCTGCCAGCCTATGCCGTGCTCCGTGACACCAGCATGAAGGACGATTCCACCGCCACCAACTTCGAGCAGATCTTTAAAACATATTCTCCTGACACAGTCACTAAAATCCTTTAGAAAGGGATTTTGAAAGGTAAAAGGGTAAAAAGGTAAAAAAGTAAAAAGAGCTTTACTGATTACGATTATGAAACTGAAGTTTAAGATACAACAATATCAGACCGATGCCGTGGAGAGCGTCATCAACGTCTTCAAGGGGCAGCCCAACCAAGCCAACCTGGAATACAGGATGGATAAGGGAAAACTGTATGTGGTTGACAGCAAGAAGCATGACATCAAAATCGTTCAAACAGATGTCTTTGCTGATAACGATGATGCGGGCAATAGCCTGGGCTATAAGAACAACCGCCTAGTCATGGATAAGGTGGCTCTCTTTGACAACATCCGACAGATTCAGACCGAGAACAATATCCATCAGGATGAAGAACTCTGTCAGAAGCTCGGTGCCTGCCAGCTCGACGTGGAGATGGAAACCGGTACGGGAAAGACATACGTCTATATCAAGACGATGTTCGAACTGAACAAGCAGTATGGCTGGACCAAGTTTATCGTGGTGGTTCCAAGCATCGCCATCCGAGAAGGAGTGAAGAAAAGCTTCGACATTACGGTAGATCACTTCATGGAGCAATACGGCAAGAAGGCTCGCTACTTCATCTACGACAGCAGCAGCCTCAACGACATCGACACCTTCTCGCAGAGCAACGACATCAGCGTGATGATCATCAACACCCAGGCCTTCAACACCATGAAGGAAGGAGCCAAGAACAAGGCGGCACGCATCATCAACTCCGAACGAGATGAGTTCGGTTCCCGAAAGCCTATCGCCGTTCTTGCAGCCAACAACCCTATCATCATCCTGGATGAACCGCAGAAGATGGGAGGTGCCGCTACACAGACGGCACTCAAAGCCTTCAATCCGCTCTTCACCCTGAACTACTCAGCTACCCACAAGGAGCACCACAATACGGTGTATGTACTCGATGCACTTGATGCCTACAACCACAAACTGGTGAAGAAGATAGAGGTAGTAGGCTTCGAACTGAAGAACCTGAAAGGTACCGACAGCTATATCTATTTTGCAGAGCTGCTGCTTTCGAAAGACAAGGCTCCACAGGTAAGACTGGAAATAGAACAGCAGAGCACTACGGGAATCATCAAGCGAATCTACAAGAAGTTGGGCGAAGGCGACGACCTCTATAGTGCCTCCGGAAATATGCTGCAATACAAGGGATTCATGATTACCGATATCGTGGTGGATGCCCGTCAGCCAAGCCGAAGTCAGGTGAAGTTCAGCAACGGCGAGAGTCTGATGCTGAAGGAGGTAATCGGCAACGTAACTGCCGACCACAAGGCTCGCATCCAGATAAGGGAAACCATCAAGGCGCACTTCCGCAAAGAGAGTGCACTCTTCCATCGTGGCATCAAGTGCCTCTCCCTTTTCTTTATCGACGAGGTTGCCAAGTATCGCCAGTATGATGAAGACGGCAATGCGATGCTGGGACGCTATGGAGAAATATTCGAACAGGAATACCAGGCAGAACTACTGGAGAATCAGAATAAGTATGACCCGGAGTATATGCAGTATCTCAGCTGCATCCCTGTCAACAAGACCCATGAAGGTTATTTCTCCATCGACCCCAAGACCAAGCGCATCAAGGACAGCGATGAGAAGAAGGAAGCCGGAAGCGACGACGTATCGGCTTACGACCTGATTATGAAAGATAAAGAACGGCTGCTGAGTCTCGACCCAACTTACTCGCCAGTTCGCTTCATCTTCTCCCACTCTGCCTTGCGAGAAGGTTGGGATAATCCGAACATCTTCCAGATCTGTTCACTCCGTCAGGCAAACAGCATCTCGCAGAAGCGTCAGGAAGTGGGACGAGGATTGCGACTCTGCGTTGACAACAAGGGAGTACGACAGGATGCCGATACCCTGCAGGGGCAGGTGCAGCAGATTAACCGCCTTACCGTGATTGCCTCAGAGGGCTATGCTGATTTCGTAAACGACCTGCAGAAGAATATTTCGGAAGATCTCTACGACCGTCCGAAGGTTGCCGACATCGACTACTTCGACGGAAAGACTTTCACGATTGAGGATGGCAGCAAGCACTGTATCACAACGGCAGAAGCCAAGAAGATATATTTCTATCTGGTAAAGAACGGTTATGTGGATGACGAAAGTCATGTAACCGATGCTTACCGTTCTGCTGCAACATCAGGAACACTCGCCTCATTGCCAGATGAAGTAAAGCCATACGGCAAATGGATTCACAAACTGATAGAAGGCGTTTGGAATCCTTCTGCCCTTGACGGTATGATAGAAAACGGAAGTACACCGCAGACTCCGGAGAACAGACTGAATGAGAACTTTACGAAGAAGGAGTTCCAGGAACTCTGGAATCGCATCAACCACAAATATGCCTATACGGTGAACTTCGAAAGCAAGGAACTGATAGAGAAAGCCATTGCTGCCATCAACAAGGAACTGGTGGTTTCGAAACTGAGCTACGTGGTAACCCGAGGAGTGCAGAAGACGGAACTGAAACATGACGACATGAAGACGGGCAGCATGATGGTGCAGGAAGAAATGCAGCATGATGACCTGAGAACGGATGTAGTAAGCACCGTGAAGTATGACCTGCTGGGCAAGATAGCCGCCAATACCCGATTGACCCGCAAGACCATCGCCGGGATTCTGAGTCAGATTAAGCCAGAAAAGTTTGATATGTACAAGATGAATCCAGAAGAGTTTATCCGCAGGGTAAGTCGTCTGATACTGGAGCAGAAAGCCACCATCATCGTAGATCATATCAGTTACAACGAGATAGAGGGGAGCTACGATTCCGCCATCTTTACGGAAGAGAAACATACCTCGCTCGACAAGGCTTACCAAGGCAGGAAGAGCATCGTGGATTATGTGTTTACCGATGGAACGGCAAAGCAGAGTGTAGAGCGCAAGTTTGTAGAAGACCTCGATACGAGTACCGACGTTGCCGTATATGCCAAGTTGCCAAAAGGCTTCCACATTCCTACCCCTGTGGGCAATTATTCTCCCGACTGGGCGATAGCCTTCAAGGATAGTGCCGTGAAACATGTCTATTTCGTAGCCGAAACCAAGGGCAGCATGTCAACCCTCGACTTGCGAGGCATAGAAGATGGCAAGATAGCCTGTGCCGACAGGCTCTTCGAACAACTCTCAGGTTCGGGCATCTACTATCATAAGGTAACCAACTACGACGACTTGATGGAATGGGTGAAGTAATTCGTAATGTTAAATGTTATCGCCTCCTCTTTCACCATCTACGCCTTCGAAGCCATGAAGGCGGAACTGGAGAAAGAGGAGGAAGTTAATGATTTCAACACCACCCAACTGAATTGATAGAGGGGCATTTTATGATAAAAGATAGAGTTATAAACCCTATCTTTTACTCTATTTCCTCTATCCTTGCCAACTCCCAGCTCTTGAACTGCATGATAATCTTATGAAGCGTTGTACCCTGGCGAAGGGCTTCAACCCTTGGAGCAGCAGCATATCGCCTAATCTGTTCCACAGCATCCAACCATTGCTTCTCCGACTTCTTCATAGGGCTACCATCTTCCTTCAAGACATCCTTCAACTCTTCATCAAACTCCTTTCTGGAGAGAACCTTGAGTTCGAGGATATAGCTGTGCTGACTGGCATAATGGGTATGATCAGGCAACAGGAAGATATCACAATAGCCATGATTCAACTCCAATTCGGGAGCCGTGATGTAATAATCGTTGAGGTTCAAGTATGCCATAAAGAAACCTTGCAGATTTCGCTCCGATTCTATTCCGTCACGCACAGAAGAAACCTTAGCGTAGGCATCAGCCATGAAACGCAGTCCTTCCTCCCATACTCCTTCATAAGCCATGTCGTAATAGTAATCCGTCAATCTGTTGGTATCCACATACGACTTTGCCTGATACTCTTCTTCCAAATATCCGTAATACTGCTTGCGAACATTATTATTAGGAATGCCCAAAATCAACTTAGAACCACGTGTACCCTTGATAGTCAACATACCATAATAAAAAAGCAAACTTGGGAAGATTTCAGCCTTCGGTATCTGATAGGCCGAGAACTGTTCCTCCAGCTGGGCAACAATCTGTCCCTCTTCCGCAATTTTACGGATGATTCCCTTGCGCTCGCCATCCAATTTATCGAATTGCAAGAGTTTCTTCATCTTGCCATAATCGGTCTTGGTATTCGGGTCTATCATCTGCCGAGGAGAGCGTCCGTAATCCATATAATTGCGAAGATAGTAGAGCACCATATCGCAATTAAACATTCTGACACTCTTATTCAATGCTTCTTCTGCAAAGCAATAGTTGTCGTACCAAGGCTTCATATCGTTGACGATGACTTCCACATCGCTATCTGCAGGAATGCTTCCCATCTCCTTATAATAAGTGAACATCTCGACCACGTCCTTGGTAGAGAAGCCCAGCATCTCGTCGAACTCTGGCTTTATGGAGATATTCCATCCCACATTATACCCACTTGTCACATCATCCAGAGTTACAGGACTAACACCCATCATGAAGATGCGCTCGAAGTTTCCCTTGAACTTCTTAAAGACATCACGATAGAAACCATCGGCATGAGTAATGGCATGATACACTTTCTCACCATGCTCATTGAGTACTACATTAGTAAAATTATCATACTCGTCGATGATAAGATAAAGCTGAAAATGATTTGCCTTGGCTGCATCAAAGATTATCTGCATCTTATCAGCATACTGTGTCTTAGTCTTGATTTCCTGAACCTTCTTTTCACCATAATATGCAGCATACTGCTCTGCGAAACTATCCAACTTAATACAGAGATAGGCATTGAATCTTTCCTCCAAGACTTCTATCTTACCTGTAATTTGAGAAAAATCCAGGAACAGTACCTGGTAAATTCCTTGCAGGGATGTAGGATGCTGGCCTATCCACAAATTACCGAAGAGTTTTTCAAAACTCTCCTTCTGGTTACAGTCATAGTAAGAGTAGAGCATACTGAGAAACAGGCTTTTTCCAAAACGACGGGGACGAACGAAGAAGAGATTGCGAGGCTGCTTCTCCACCTCAGGCAAAAACATCGTCTTATCGACATAATATAGATTCTGACTCATCACCGTGGCGAAATCAGATACTCCGTATGGTACTTGTTTTACTTGCAGTTTCATCATGCTATGAAATTTAACCAGTTTACATACGCAAAGTTACGGCTTTATTTTGAAACAACCAAAGTTTTCACTGCTTTTTTGGTCGCACCAGTAAATTCCTGTATCCATAATCCCACATTATAAACACAAGAATTTACTGGCATACCCTTATCATTTGACTATAAATCACAAAAATTACTAGAAAAGTTTGGCAGTTTCGAATTTTCAGCGTATCTTTGCAACAATAATAAAAGAAAGGAAAGCTATATGGAAACAAAAGACAAGAAAATACAAGTTCATACCATAGACTACAAAGACATCGACAAGTTTTTCCCTGCTCATAGCGAGATTACTATGTCTCCACTTCCGAAAGGACACATAGCACGACTTGCTACCATCCACAAGGTTAAGGCTCAATAAAAACTTCAAGATGAAAAAGTCTATTACACAAAAATATCCTGCAAAGGCTGAAAGCATTCTGTCAAGCTGTTTTGTGATAAAACCTGCAACTAACAATAAACTTGAATATTGCGAAGCCAAGGATGTCCTTTGGGATACAGGTGCTACAAACACTATTATATCCAGAAACATAGCAGCTGCTTTAGGATTGGAACCTATCAAAAAAGCCATGATTGCAGGAATTGGCGGAAATGTAGAGGCTTACACTTATAAAATAAGCCTATATTTTGCCAAAGAAGGTGCTTGGATAAAAGATTTGGAAGTTCTTGCTTGTGATTTAGAAGACAATGACATTATCATTGGCATGGACACCATTACACGAGGAGACTTAGCTATCACCAACAAAAATGGAGAAACATGGTTCTCTTTCCGTATTCCTTCACAAGAGCATATTGAATTTGAGTAAGACGTTTATTATCTAAAAAATCCCTGCCATAGGAAGCCTTTCCTAGAGCAGGGATTTTTCTATTGGGAATCGTCAAGAATGACTTAACTGTCAATTCTTAACTATTAACTATCAACTATTTATACTCGCCCCAAGCCTTGATGTCAATATCCTCCAGTTTGGTGGTGCAGAATGCATAGATGAATGCACTCGCCAGACGGCTGTTGGTAATCAATGGAACATTCAGGTCGATGGCTGCACGACGAATCTTGTAACCATTGCTCAACTCACTGCTGGTCAAGTTCTTCGGAATATTCACTACCATATCAATCTCGTGGTTGTGGAGCATCTCCAAAGCCTTAGGCGCACCGCCTTCTGCCTCCTCTGATGGCCAGAGCACACGGGTGTTCTCAATGCCATTCTCGGTGAGGAACTTGCTACTACCACCGGTTGCATACAGCTTGTAGCCATGCTTAACCAGCATCTGGGCAGCATCGAGCAAATCTACCTTCTGCTTGGCAGAACCTGTAGAAAGCAGGATGTTCTTGGCCGGAATGCGATGACCCACAGAAAGCATACTCTTCAAGAGGGCGGTAGATGTATCGTCGCCCAAGCAACCTACCTCACCCGTACTGCTCATATCCACACCCAATACTGGGTCTGCCTTCTGCAGACGGTTGAAGCTGAACTGAGATGCCTTGATACCTACATAATCGAGATCGAAGAGATTCTTGTGTGGCTTCTCTACTGGCAAACCGAGCATCACACGGGTAGCCAACTCAATGAGGTTGATCTTCAATACCTTGCTCACGAATGGGAACGAACGGCTGGCACGCAAGTTACACTCGATAACGAGAATATCATTGTCACGAGCCATGAACTGGATGTTGAACGGACCGTTGATGTGCAACTCCTTGGCAATCTGACGACCTACTCGCTTCACACGACGAACTGTCTCAACATACAACTTCTGAGGAGGGAACTGGATGGTAGCATCACCTGAGTGAACACCGGCAAACTCGATGTGCTCGGAAATCGCATAGGCAATCACCTCGCCATTCTTTGCCACTGCATCCATCTCAATCTCCTTGGCATGTTCGATAAACTTACTTACTACCACTGGGTGATCCTCACTTACATTGGCAGCCAACTGCAGGAATCGCTTCAGCTCATCCTCGTTAGAACATACGTTCATCGCAGCACCAGAAAGCACGTAGCTAGGACGAACCAATACAGGAAAGCCTACACGCTCGATGAAGTTGTCGATATCCTCCATAGAGGTCAGGGCGCTCCACTCTGGCTGGTTGATGCCGTTGTTGGTCAACATCTGAGAGAACTTGGCACGATCCTCAGCGTTATCGATGTCCTTGGCAGCAGTACCCAGGATTGGCACGTTCTGTGCATCGAGGTGCATAGCCAGGTTGTTTGGAATCTGACCACCGGTAGATACGATAACGCCATGAGGCTGCTCCATCTCGATGATATCCATCACACGCTCGAAGGTCAACTCGTCGAAGTAGAGACGGTCGCACATATCGTAGTCGGTAGATACGGTCTCTGGGTTGTAGTTGATCATCACAGAACGCCAGCCTTCCTTGCGGATGGTGTTCAATGCCTGAACGCCACACCAGTCGAACTCTACGGAAGAACCGATGCGGTAAGCACCTGAACCGAGTACGATGATAGAACGGTGGTCGTTCTCGAAGGTAATGTCGCTCTTCACGCCTGCATAGGTTACATAGAGGTAGTTGGTCTGAGCAGGATACTCTGCTGCCAGGGTATCAATCTGCTTCACTACAGGCAGGATGCCATAGCTCTTGCGCTTGTTGCGAACCAGGAGGGCAGCCTTGTGCATGTTGCCCAACTCCTGCTCCAAGCCCACGGCGCGGGCTACCTGGAAGTCGGTAAAACCGTAAACCTTAGCGATGCGGAGCAAATCCTGTTCAAGAGTATTGATGTTGCACTTCTTCATCGCCTCGTCGATATCGATGATGTGCTTCAACTTCTCAAGGAACCACTTGTCAATCTTGGTCAAGTCGTGAATCTGATCTACGGTATAGCCCTTGTGCATTGCCTTTGAAATCACGAACACACGCTTATCTGTTGGCTCGCGCAAAGCTGCATCGATATCGTCGATTTCAAGTTCCTTGTTCTCTACGAAACCGTGCATGCCCTGACCAATCATACGAAGACCCTTCTGGATGGCCTCCTCGAAGTTGCGGCCGATGGCCATTACCTCACCTACTGACTTCATAGATGAACCCAACTCCTTATCTACACCACGGAACTTAGACAAGTCCCAACGAGGAATCTTACAAACTACGTAGTCCAATGCTGGCTCGAAGAAGGCAGATGTGGTCTTGGTTACTGAGTTCTTCAACTCGAACAGACCGTAGCCCATACCGAGCTTGGCTGCAACGAAGGCAAGAGGATAACCAGTAGCCTTAGATGCCAAGGCTGATGAACGGCTCAAACGGGCATTCACCTCGATTACACGATAATCCTCGCTCTTAGGGTCGAAGGCATACTGCACGTTACACTCACCCACGATTCCGATGTGACGGATAATCTTGATGGCGAGAGCACGGAGCTTATGATACTCAGAATTGCTCAGGGTCTGAGATGGAGCGATGACGATACTCTCACCAGTATGGATTCCCAGTGGGTCGAAGTTCTCCATGTTACAAACTGTGATACAGTTGTCGTAACGATCGCGAACTACCTCATACTCAATCTCTTTCCAGCCCTTCAAACTCTTCTCTACCAATACCTGTGGAGAGAAAGAGAAAGCCTTCTCTGCGAGTTTGTTCAGCTCCTCCTCGTTGTCTGCGAAACCGGAACCGAGGCCACCCAAGGCGTAAGCAGCACGGATGATGACAGGATAGCCGAGCTCAGCAGCAGCCTTGCGGGTCTGCTCGATGTTCTCGCAAGCCTCACTCTTGATGGTCTTCACATTGATTTCATCCAGCTTCTCTACGAAGAGTTCACGGTCCTCAGTATCCATGATAGCCTGTACTGGAGTACCCAATACCTTGACATTATATTTCTCCAGGATGCCCTGGCGATAGAGTTCCACACCACAGTTGAGGGCAGTCTGACCACCGAAGCTGAGGAGGATACCATCTGGATTCTCCTTCTGGATGACACGCTCTACGAAGTAAGGCTGCACTGGCAGGAAGTAAATCTGGTCGGCAACACCTTCTGATGTCTGTACGGTTGCGATATTCGGGTTGATGAGCACAGTCTCGATACCTTCCTCGCGCAATGCCTTCAGGGCCTGCGAACCTGAGTAGTCGAACTCACCTGCTTCACCGATCTTCAAGGCTCCAGAACCTAAGAGGAGCACCTTCTTTATATTTTCGTCTTTCATTATTTTCCTAAATTACAATAAAATCATTCGAATTCTTCACTCTTCGTTCTTCACTCTTCACTTACTTGAGTGTTTCTACAAACTTATCAAACATGAACTCTGTATCCACAGGGCCTGAGCAAGCCTCTGGGTGGAACTGGCTTGAGAACCAAGGGTTCACCTTGTGGCGGATACCCTCGTTAGAGCCATCATTCATATTTACAAAGAGTTCCTCCCAATCGTTGCCCAATGTCTTGGCATCAACGGCATAACCGTGGTTCTGAGAGGTGATGTAGCAATTGTTGGTTCCTACCATGCGCACAGGCTGGTTGTGTGAACGGTGACCATACTTCAACTTGTAGATAGTAGCACCGGCTGCCTTAGAAAGCAACTGGTTACCCATACAGATACCGCAGATAGGCTTGCGGCTCTGGCTGATCTGCTTGCGAATAATGTTTACTGCATCCTCGCACATATCTGGGTCACCAGGACCATTGGCCAGGAACAATCCGTCGAAGTCCATATCGGTGTAATCGTAATTCCATGGCACACGGATCACCTCTACGCCTCTGTTGATGAGGCAACGGATGATGTTTGCCTTCACACCGCAGTCAACGAGAACCACCTTCTTGCCGGCACCCTCGTTATAACGGATAATCTCCTTGCAGCTTACCTGGTCAACGAAGTTTACACCCTCATAGTTAGCCTCAGGAATGTTGTCAGGTTCATCATCAAAGAGAATCTTACCCATCATCACACCATGCTCACGAAGCACCTTAGTCAACTCACGGGTGTCGATGCCTGTGATTCCTGGCACCTTTTCGCGCTTCAACCAGTCGGCAAGACTCTCCACTGCATTCCAGTGGCTGTACTGCTCGCTGTAATCATTCACTATGATGGCAGAAGCATAAATCTTGTCACTCTCCATGAAGGTTGGCAAACCATTCTCCTCAAAAGTAAATGGTGGCACACCATAGTTGCCCACGAGAGGGAATGTAAGTGTCATCAACTGACCGGCGTAAGAAGGGTCGGTCAAACTCTCTGGATATCCCATCATGGCTGTGTTGAACACAACCTCACCCGCTACAGGAGCGTCATATCCAAAAGATTTGCCATGGAACTTGGTCCCATCGCTCAAAACTAAGGTTACTTTTTTCATATCTGACATTTGATTCTTTTATTTCATACTTATTAGAGCAAATGAATTCTTCACTCTTCGTTCTTCTCTATTCACTTATTTATGATAAACGTTTTCGATGTAGTTTACAAACGACTGGTTGCAGAGCTTCGTGCCGCCTGGGGTTGGATAATGACCGGTGAAATACCAGTCACCCTTGTGGTTTGGAATCGCCTCGCGCAAGCCCTCAATGCTCTGGAATACAAGCTGGATAGGAGTGGTCATTCCCTCTGGGCGAAGCATCTCAACAATCTTCTCGTTGATTTCCTCGGTGCTGAATGGCTTGTAGATGGAGCGTACTGGATTGATCTGCTCCTCCTTTGGCTTTGCCAATTCTGCCTTGCAAGCCTCATAGGTCTGCTCGATAAGGTCTTCCATCTTGCGCTCTTTCAAAAGCTGGATGGCAGCACGGAACACGCAGAACTCTTCCAGTCTTGCCATATCGATGCCGTAGTAATCCGGATATCGGATCTGAGGGGCACTGGAAACCACTACAATCTTCTTAGGATGCAGACGGTCGAGGATGCGGAGAATACTCTCCTTCAGGGTAGTACCACGCACAATACTATCATCGATAATGACAAGATTATCCACATTCGGCTCGATGCTTCCGTAGGTTACATCATACACGTGGCTCGCCAGGTCGTTACGGCTGTTGCCCTCGGTGATGAAGGTACGGAGTTTGATATCCTTCCATGCTATCTTTTCTGAGCGGACGAAGTCGCCGAGAATTTCGTATAATTCTTCTTTCGATGGAACATGGTCGAGATTTGCAATCTGCTCAATCTTGGTCTCATTAAGATACTTCTTGAAACCGCTCAACATGCCATAGTAAGCCACCTCGGCAGTGTTCGGGATATAGCTGAACACGGTGTGGTCTACATCATAATCCACAGCCTTCAGGATAGGCTGGGTCAACTGCTCGCCCAACTGCTTACGCTCCTTATAGATATCCTTGTCGGAACCACGACTGAAGTAGATGCGCTCGAATGAGCAGGCTGAATCGCCCTTCTGCTCCATGATGCGCTCGATGCTGCACTCTCCGTTCTTCTTCACGAGAAGCGCCGTGCCCGGCATCAGTTCCTGCACTTCCTCTGCCTCCAGGTCGAAGGTGGTCTGAAGTACAGGGCGCTCGCTGGCTACTACCACGATTTCATCGTTCTTGTAATAGAACGCAGGACGGATGCCCCAAGGGTCGCGCATAGAGAACATTTCACCCGAACCGGTGATACCGCAAACCACATAACCGCCATCAAAGTTCTTCATCGTGGTCTTGAGTACATTGCTCATCTTCACGTGGTCTTCTATATAGTTGGTAATATCGGTATTCTGCATCTCCATCGCCTTTGCAGCTACGAAGTTGCGCTCCACCTCTCTGTCCAGACGGTGGCCCATCAGTTCAAGCATGATGTAGGTGTCGCTGTAGATGCGAGGACTCTGGCCCTGCTTGGCAAGTTCCTCGAAGATTTCATCTACGTTGGTCATGTTGAAGTTACCACAAAGGCAGAGGTTCTTCGCCTTCCAGTTGTTACGTCGCAGGAATGGGTGCACATACTGAATGCCACTCTTTCCGGTGGTACTGTAGCGCAGGTGTCCCATATAAAGTTCGCCTGCAAAAGGCAGTTCCTCTTTAGCGAACTTTGCATCAGCAAGCTGCTCGGGAGTCAGGCTCTTGAAGTTGGCATTCGCCTTGCCGAAGATTTCGGTCACGGCATTCTTGCCCTCTGCACGCTCACGGAACATATACTCATGACCAGGCTTACCGCCCAGTTTGACACAAGCCATACCAGCACCCTCCTGGCCACGGTTGTGCTGCTTCTCCATCATCAGATAGAGTTTGTTGAGTGCGTACATCCAAGTACCATACTTCTGCTGGTAATACTCCAGTGGCTTGAGCAATCTGATCATTGCTACACCACACTCATGTTTCAATGGTTCCATCTCTCTATTATCCTTATCTTATTTAGTTAAATTTGAATATACCTATCCGAGGGAGCCCCCTCCAAAAAAAGGGAAACGTCAAGAAATGACGAATCCCTTTATATATTATTCTACAGTAACAGACTTGGCCAAGTTTCTAGGTTGGTCAACGTCCTTGCCCTTACATACAGCTACATGGTAAGCCAAGAGCTGCAAAGGAATGGTAGCCAATAATGGCTCCAAGCACTCCAAGGTCTCAGGGAGTTCAATCACTTCGTCGGCAATCTTGGAAATGGTTTCATCGCCATTGCTGACAATAGCAATAACACGACCCTGACGGGCTTTAATCTCCTGAATATTAGACAATACCTTCTCGTACATGAAGTTGTGGGTAGCAATAACTACCACTGGCATATCGCTGTCAATCAATGCGATAGGACCATGTTTCATCTCCGCTGCAGGATAACCTTCAGCGTGGATGTAGCTAATCTCCTTCAACTTCAATGCACCCTCAAGGGCCACAGGATACTGGAATCCACGGCCCAGATAGATGAAATTGCGAGCGTATGTAAACGTACGGCTCAAGTCAGCTATCTTATTGTTGAGCTTCAACACTTCCTTCATCTTGGCAGGAATGTTCCAAAGCTGTTCTGTAATCTTCTGATATTCATTTTCGCTGATGGTTCCCCTCTCCTTACCGATGGCAAGTGCCAGGAGGATAAGGACGGTAACCTGACCAGTGAACGCCTTGGTAGAGGCAACACCAATCTCCGGACCTACGTGAATATAGGTACCTGTATCTGTCTCTCGTGCGATGGAAGAACCGATGGAGTTACAGATACCATAGATAAACGCACCGCTCTCCTTGGCAAGCTTGATGGCAGCCAGGGTATCAGCGGTTTCACCACTTTGGGAAATGGCGATGACAACATCGTCCTTCGTTACCACAGGATTGCGATAACGGAACTCTGATGCATATTCCACTTCCACAGGGATGCGGCAATAGTTCTCTATCATCTGCTTGCCGATAAGTCCGGCATGCCATGATGTACCACAAGCCACGATGATGATTCGCTTGGCATTGAGAAGCTGCTGGCGATGGTCGGTAATGGAGCTGAGCACGACACCCATCTCAGTCTCCTTCTTACTGGTTGTATCGTCGCCATCAGTCATTACGCGAGTTTCCACTGTGCGGCTAACTACACGGCCACGCATACAGTTACGAAGGCACTCTGGCTGCTCAAAAATTTCCTTCAACATAAAGTGAGGGAAACCGCCCTTCTCTATCTGACCGAGATCAATGTCTACGGTCTGTACCTCAGGGTTGAGTTTAACGTTCTGGATGTTCACCACCTGCAATTCCTCACCGAGGCGCATCACAGCGATGTTACCATCCTCCAGATAAACCACCTTATCTGTATATTCGATGATAGGACTGGCATCAGAACCGAGATAAAACTCACCATCCTTTCCGATACCTACAACCAACGGACTCTGCTTACGGGCAGCAATGATCTGATTAGGGTTACGCTTATCAAGAATAGCGATAGCGTAGGCTCCGATTACCTGACGGAGAGCCACCTGAACGGCAGTCAGCAAGTCGAGATTTTTCTTTATCTGAATATATTCAATCAGCTGAACGAGAACCTCAGTATCCGTCTCGCTCTTAAACTCTACTCCCTTAGCAATGAGATTCTTCTTGATATCGGCATAGTTTTCTATGATTCCATTATGAATCATGGCAAGGTTCTTGCTAGAGGAATAATGCGGGTGAGCATTTACAGCTGAAGGCTCTCCATGGGTAGCCCAACGAGTATGAGCAATACCCACATGTCCCGAAATATCCTTATCAGAGCAGAACGCTTCAAGATCTGCCACCTTACCCTTTGCTTTGTAAACGTTCAAAGCACCATCATTACTGATAAGAGCCACGCCTGCACTATCGTATCCACGATATTCCAAACGCTTTAAGCCTTTGATAAGAGCAGGATAAGCCTCACCCTTACCTAAATATCCTACAATGCCACACATATATATATTATTATTTTTGTAGTATCCTGATTTTACTCCCTTCTATTACCTGCTAGCGCAAGATATTGACAATCAATGATGCGATAGAAATCAATGTACCAACGGCAGAGAACCACAATGTAGTAGATGAACCGATAGATGAGTTTTGAGCTTTCACCTTATTTGGTTCTACATAGATAATATCATTCTGCTGCAGATAATAGAATGGTGAATTAATGATATTTGCATCATTCAAGTTCATACGATAGGTATGCTTCTCTCCTGCTGCATCCTGACGAATCAGCAACACATTGTCGCGCTTACCATAGATAGTAAGGTCGCCTGCCTGAGCCAAAGCCTCGAGAATACTCATTTTCTCCTGAGGTACTGAAATGATGCCCGGCTTGGTAACTTCACCTAATACAGAAACATGATAACTTGCCATACGAACTGTAACGATTGGATTTTCCTTTGCTGCCAAGTAAGGCTTTACCTTTTTCTTGATAAGATCTTCTGCCTGTTTCTTGGTCAAACCACCTACATGCAATGTTCCAACAACAGGAAACTCGATGTTACCGGAATTGTCAACCAGATAACCTTGCAAAGAACCAGTACCAGAACTCAACTGCCCGCTGTTTCCCAAAGTTTGAGAAACAGAAAGGTTGAAAGGCATGGCAGCCTTTGGATCTGTCGTAATCACGGTAATGGTAAGTTCGTCCTTAGGCATAATCTTAGCTTCATAAAGCATTCTTGAAGCAGCCAAACTGATAGAATCTGCATTTTGGAAATAAGCTACATTCTTAGTACTTCCACAACTGCCAAGTACTAAGAGCATAGTCAAAGCGACTAAAACTGAACTAACGAGTTTTTTCATTTTCTAAAATTTTCGTTTTAAAATATTGGTGCAAAATTACGGTATTTTTTTGAATACTGCAAATTTTTGCACCAATAATTCTATTTACGTCTATTTTTTTTTGAAATAATAGCCTTTTTTACTTATCTTCGATACCATTTGATGGCAAATTAAAGCTATAACTGTTATCGAAAATCTTCTTCACTTTATTAATCTCAACGAAGGTTGTGCCTCCACCCTCTCCAAAGCTACCGCTCAGATAAGCAATCTTATCCTCCTCACCTAAGTAGCCTTTCTGGCGAAGCATACGTACCGCTGCGGTAAACATAGCCTTGGTAGAAACCTGATCCTTCTGATGAATTGGAATAATACCATAGCTCAGATTCAACCAGCGCTGGAGTTTCTCCTTATAGCAGATTGCCAATACCGGATTTGGACCACGGAAGGCTGCCAGGTCGCGTGCAGTCTGACCGGTCTCGCCATCGGTAATAATACCAGCAACACCCAACTTCTTTGTAGCCTCAATGGCAGCATGAGCCAGGAAGAGCTTCTGGTCAATCTTACCATCTTCCATTGGATCAATATCATTCAGTGGAGACTTATCCTTCTCTGCCTGCTCAGCAATACGGGCCATGGTCTGCACAGCCTCTACAGGATACTTTCCGCTTGCTGTCTCACCAGAAAGCATCAGCGCATCGGTGCGATAGAAGATAGCATTGGCAATATCAGTTACCTCAGCACGGGTAGGACGTGGATTTTTAATCATGGTATGCAACATCTGTGTTGCTACGATTACCGGTTTCTGCGCCTTCACACACTTAGAGATGATGCGGCGCTGGATGCCTGGAATTCTCTCGATTGGCACCTCGATACCCAGGTCACCACGGGCAACCATGATACCATAGCAGGCATCAATAATCTCGTCAATATTATCAACACCTTCCTGATTTTCAATCTTAGAGATAATCTTGATATCACTGTTGTGAGCGTCCAAGATATCCTGAACTGCCTTCACATCGGCTGCATTGCGCACAAAAGAGTGAGCGATGAAATCAATATCCAACTCGATAGCGAGTTCAATATTTCGGCGGTCTTTCTCTGTCAGTGCAGGCAGGTCGATATGCTCTCCCGGCACATTCACGCTCTTGTGAGCCCCGAGCACTCCCTCGTTCTGAACCTCGGCAACCAGCATAGGACCCTGGCTGTCGATAATCTTCATATCGAGTTCACCATCATCGAAGAGCAAATCATCACCTACCTTTACATCGGCTGCGATGTCAGGATAACTCACATTCACAATATCATGAGAAGACTCCATTTCCGGACGTCCAAAGATTTTCACTACATCACCAACATTGTAGTGGATAGGTTCCTTCACACCTGTAGTTCGCACCTCAGGACCTTTGGTATCAATCATAATACCAATATGTGGAGACACGGCTCTTACATTCTTTACGATGGTGCGTATACCCTCTTCTGTGGCATGAGCAGTATTCATACGAACAACGTTCATACCGGCGAAAAACAGTTTTCGGATAAAATCCTGATCACATCTACGATCACTGATGGAAGCGACAATCTTTGTTTGTTTCATATTTGTAATTTACCTTATTGAAATTTCAATGTTTGCGGTATTTCTACCATATTTCTTAAATTGCGTGCAAAGATACAAAGAATTTCTGAAATAAAAAACATCAGAAATACAAAATATATATAAAATATTGAGTTACTTTCAAATTGAAAGCACATAAAACAGAAAATCTAGCCAATGGGACACTTCTCGTTCCCATTGACTAGATAACAAATCTATTAATCCCGTTGAAAAACAGGATTCTTAATGATCAATTCTAAATTAGATATCCAAGTCTGGCGCCTTCTCAGCTCCTGCTGCTGCCTCAAACTTAGGCATCACATTGAAATTGAAGAGGCCAGCGATAAGGGCACTTGGCATTTTTCTAACCGTCTGGTTATAGTTCTGAACGGCTTCATTATACTTGCGGCGTGCCTCGCTGATACGGTTTTCCGTACCCTCTTCCTGAACCTGAAGAGCCTTGAAGTTCTCGCTGGCTTTCAACTCAGGATATTTCTCGGCTACTACCATCAGTTTGGAGAATGCATTCGCCAACTCACCCTGTGCAGCAGCATATTTCTTCAGGCTAGCCTCAGTAAGATTATTGGCATCCAGCTTTATCTGACCAACAGCAGCACGGGCCTTGGTTACCTCGGCGAAGGTTTCTTTCTCATGCTTGGCATAAGCCTTTACTATCTTTGCCAACTGTGGCATCATGTCTGCACGACGCTGATACTGAGTCTGAACATTAGCCAACTCTGTGGTAGCCAACTCCTGTTTCTCTACCAATCCGTTATAACCACTGAACATCCATAGTACCAGCACAACTATGATGCCCAGGATAATCCAACTTTTCTTTATACCTCTCTTTGCCGGTTGCATGTTTGAATTCATTGTCTGTTCCATTGTCATTATTATTAATTATTAATTCTAAACTATAAACTATTAACTATCAAAGGCATCACCATCCTCCGCCAGAGCCACCTCCGCTAAAGGTACCTCCGCTAAAGGTACCTCCGCCAAAAGAACCGCCCGAGAAACCGCCGCCGGAAGAACCGCCACCCCCCATAAAGAAAGGAGGTATCCAGTCATCGTCATTGTTTCTCCTACGAGACTGGTTTCTCTGATTGCTCTTCGGTCTTGGCTTCACAATACCGAGCATCTCCAGAATATACCTGATAAACAGATAGATAGGAATACCGAAGAAGATAAGGAACAGGATAATGACCAGGAACCAGTCCTCTTCGTCATTAACCGAACCTTCATCAACATCCGCAATTCCCGTCCGTCCACTTTTCACCTTATTATATATAGCACGGCTCACAGATGCTACCGCCTCGCCCGGATTGCCTTCACGCATATACTTCACGATGCAAGCCCGGGCAATATCATCGCAGTCCACATCGGTCAACTCCCCCTCCAGTCCACTTCCTGGAGCAATAAAGTACTTATGGTCCTCCACCGCGATGACGATAACCAGTCCTCTCCGGCTCTTCTTGTAACCGATACCATATTGGTTGCCCACATCCTGCGCCATCCGAAAGGCATCCTGGTTGTCAACCTTTCCCACAATGATGAGCACATTCTGTACGCCACACTCCAACTTCAGTTTCTGAAGATAGAAATTGGCAGAATCCTTCTGAGCCTTATCAACATATCCATCCGGGTCGGAAACATATTGCGTAGAATCCCTGAGGAAAGGAATCGGTACATTTTTCGCCGTCCAGACCTCCCCAGCCGTCAACGCCAATGCATGAAAGGCAACCATCATCAAAGCAAAAAAATATCTCTTAAATCTCATAATTTCTCTATTTTGGTGCAAAAATACGCAATAAAAACCTTATATGCAAATACTTAGAGCATTATTTTTGCAAAAAAAGCCTTAAGTATTTTGTTATATCATAAAAAACTTGTATCTTTGCACACCGAAATAAAGATTAACAAGTAAAATTAGTAAAAAATAAAGAAATGACCAAAGCAGATATCATTAATGAGGTAGCTATCGCTACTGGTATGCCTAAGAAAGAAGTAGGTACTGTAGTAGAGGCTTTTATGGAAGAGGTTAAGAAGTGCCTCATCGAAAAGAAGGACAATGTATACTTGCGTGGCTTCGGTAGCTTCAACATCAAGCATCGTGCTGCTAAGACTGCCCGTAACATCTCTAAGAATACAACCATCACCATTCCAGCTCACGACTTACCAAGCTTCAAGCCATCAAAGAGCTTCATCGAGGAGATGCAGAACGCTCAGTAATACTGCTGGACAGGAAGAGAGAAATATCATTTTTTATAATAACAATATTTTAAAATTTTAAAATCATGCCAAACGGAAAGAAAAAGAAGGGCCACAAGATGGCTACTCACAAGCGTAAAAAAAGATTACGTAAGAACAGACATAAGAGCAAGTAAGCTAGCAGTGTAGCTAGTCTACTATAGCTCTCGGTCAGTTCGTGACTGAGGGGGTGTGTCAGTTCTGATATGGAATGACATACCCTTTTTTTGTATTAATTTAAAGTTAAAAGATTATTGAAGATATGACAAGCGAAGTTGTAATTGATGTCCAACAGAAAGACATCTCTATCGCACTCATGGAGGACAAGCAGCTGGTAGAATACCAGAACGAACCTCGTGAGGCATCGTTCTCTGTGGGCAACATCTACATCGCAAAGGTAAAAAAACTGATGCCGGGTCTTAACGCCTGCTTCGTGGATGTAGGTTATGAACGCGACGCCTTTCTTCATTATCTTGACCTAGGAAGTCATTTTAATTCCTACCAGAAGTACCTTAAACAAGTACAGAGCGACAGAAAGAAACTTTTCCCATTCTCTAAAGCCAGCAAAATGCCTGAATTGGAAAAGGACGGCAGCATACAGAATGTGCTCAAAGCAGGACAGGAAGTGCTGGTACAAATCGTAAAGGAACCAATCTCTACCAAGGGACCTCGACTCACAGGCGAAATCTCATTCGCGGGCCGATACCTGGTACTCATGCCATTCGGTGATAAAGTTTCTGTCTCGTCGAAAATTAAAAGCGGTGAAGAACGCTCCCGACTCAAACAACTCATTCACAGCATCAAACCAAAGAATTGCGGCGTTATCGTCCGCACTGTGGCTGAGGGTAAGAAGGTCGCTGAGCTCGATGCTGAGCTGAAAGTCCTGGTGAAGCGATGGGAGGATGCTATCGCCAAGGTACAGAAGACCCAGCAGCGCCCGCAACTTGCATTCGAGGAGACCGGAAGAGCCGTTGCTCTCTTGCGTGACTTGTTTAACCCATCTTACGAGAACATCTACGTGAACAACGAAGATGTAATGAACGAGGTGAAGAACTATGTTTCTCTAATAGCCCCTGAAAAGGCGGGCATAGTTAAGCTCTACACCGGTAAGGTGCCTATCTTCGACAATTTCAGCATTACCAAGCAGATTAAAGCTGGCTTTGGTCGTGTTGTTAACTACAAGCACGGTGCTTATCTCATCATCGAGCACACCGAGGCCTTGCACGTTGTCGATGTAAACAGTGGCAACAGAACTCGTGAGAAAGGTCAGGAAGCAAATGCACTGGATGTTAACCTCGGCGCTGCTGATGAGTTGGCAAGACAATTGCGCCTCCGAGACATGGGAGGTATTATTGTTGTCGACTTCATCGACATGAATCTTGCCGAAGACCGACAGTTGCTCTATGAGCGCATGTGCAAGAACATGCAGAAGGACCGTGCCAAGCACAACATCCTGCCATTGAGCAAGTTCGGACTGATGCAGATTACACGCCAGCGTGTACGTCCGGCAATGGATGTGAATGTAGATGAAACCTGCCCTACCTGTTTCGGTACGGGCAAGATTAAGTCTAGCATCCTCTTTACCGACCAGTTGGAAAGAAAAATCGACCGCCTAGTCAACAAGATTGGCGTCAAGAAATTCACTTTGTATGTGAATCCTTACGTGGCTGCCTTCATCAACAAGGGCTTCATTTCCCTGAAGCGCAGATGGCAGTTTAAGTATGGTTTCGGCTTCAATGTGATTCCTTCACAGAAACTGGCATTCCTCCAGTACGAATTCTACGACAAGGACAACCAGTATCTGGACATGCAGGAAGAACAGGAAACAAAGTAAGTTTTTAATTATCAGAAAAAAGCTCCATTCGTATCAGTTTGCGAATGGAGCTTTTTTATTTTGGTTTTCTACACCTTATTATATATAGGGCATTTTAGTAATCTATCTCATTATTCACCATTTTCTCTGTGTCCCAAGGTGCAGGAGCACCGCCAAGATAACGATGGAACCAGTCGAGGTGCGCATTGTAATAGAGCGGCATCGACTTCAGGTTGCTTGGCCAGTGACCATCATACTTCAAGACTATCAGTCGCGAAGGAATGTTCAGGGTCTGCAAAGCTGTGAAATACTGCAAACTCTGGGTATATGGTACACGATAGTCCAGCTCGCCCGTCATCACGAGAGTTGGTGTTGAGAAGTTCTTGATGTATGAGGATGGCGACCACTTCTCGTAGAGATCGGAATTATAAGGCTGTCCCTCTAACTCAAAGTTAGGAAACCATACTTCCTCAGTACTGCCCCACATAGAGCGCAAGTCATATACACCCATCATGGAAGCCAGACACTTGAATCGCTTGGTATGGCCCTGCAGCCAGTTCATCATATAGCCGCCATACGACCATCCCATCGCTCCCATCCTCGTGGAGTCAACATATTCCAGAGTTGCCATCTTATCGGTAACCTTCATCACATCCTCAAATACCTTTCCGCCCCAATCACCGGAAATGGCACGGGTGAAAGCCTGACCATATCCCGTAGAGCCATGAGGGTTAGGATAAGCCACCACATAACCGGCAGCAGGATAAACCTGCCAGTCGCCACGGAAGGAATTCATCCACTGCATCTGTGGTCCGCCATGCACATTGATGATAAGCGGATATTTCTTGCTGGCATCAAAGTTGTGTGGCTTCACGATGAATACCTGTACCTTGTCGCCACCAGCGCCATCTACCCAGATGCTCTCAGATGGACGGATATCCACCTCATCCTCCAACTGCTGGTTGAGGAAGGTTATCTGCTGTTCCTTGCCGCTGGCTACAGGAGTTCCATTCCACTTCTTCATCTGCTGGCGATAGAGAGCCGATGGCTTGCCTGTCGTGCTATAGGTATAATATACCATACCCTTATTGTCGAAATCAAACTCCGAGATGGCCTTGCCCGTCAATACCGGCGAGATGGTTTTTCTGGCTATATCGAGCTTGTAGAGCGGCTCAGCGCCCTGTACCTGACCGAGGAAGAAGATACTCTTGCTGTCGGGAGCCCATTTGTAATCATCTACCCAGTTGTCAAACTTCTCTGTCAGGACGGTAGACTTCTTTGCAGCCCGGTCGTAGATAGCAAGACGGAAACGATCAGACTCATAACCAGGCACTTGCTGCAAGCGGTAAGCGATATACTTGCCGTCAGGCGAATAGGCTGGAGTACCATCCCAAGCCTTGTTCTCCTTCGTGATGCAGACCGGTTCTCCCCCATTCACAGATACCGTCCACAGGTCGGCATTGGTGCTAGCCTCCTGATGCTCATCATGATTAGATACGAAACAGATTTCCTTGCTGTCAGGAGAGAATTGATAGGTGATTCCACCCCCAACCACGAATATCAGCGAATAATTGCCCGGAGTCAGATCCTTGTAAGTCTTCGTCTGTGTATCGAAAAGGATAAGGTGATTGCATCTGCCATCACTATAGCTCGTCCAATGACGGTAGAGCAACTTGTCGGCGATATGCGCCTGTACAGGTCCCTGCTCCTTTTTCTCCATCCGGGCCTTGTTAGCCTTGGCATCAGCTCCCAGGTCGGGATATACTTCTGCGGTAAAGGCTATGTATCGCTCATCCGGAGAGATAACTGGGCTACCGATACCCAACTCATAATCTGTTACCTGTTCCGTCTCGCAGGTAGTCAGATCCATGCGAAAGATTTGAGCCGTCCCATTCTCATAATTAGTAAAAAAGATACTCTTTCCATCCTTGCTCCATACGGCAGAACTACTCTTTCCATCCTCGGTAAGAGCCTTGGCGTGAGAGCCATCCGCATTCATGATGTAGATGTCGGAGCCAGACTTCTGGTTCTTCAGGTCAGAAGAACTGGCGGTATAGCAAACCGTCTTACCATCAGGCGAAAGGCTCACCGAAGATACGCCCTTCACCCTGTACAAATCCTCGATGGTAAACGCCCTTTTCTGAGCGTTTGCCGAAAGCAGCGCCATCACGAGTGCTGCCGAAAACATCAATCTCTTGTTCATATAACCTATTAATATTAATATTTCCGATGCAAAAGTAACAATTTTTTTGGATTTCCTGCAACCTTTTCTCTACTTTTATCGTCTAAGCTATAAATAACATTGATAATAACATAAAAAAGAAAGGAAAAGATTATGATTTTAAGTACAACTCCAACCATAGAAGGCCACCCTATCCGTGAATACCGTGGCGTAGTGACCGGTGAAACCATCATCGGTACCAACTTTGTAAAGGATTTCTTTGCCAGTGTCCGTGATGTAATCGGCGGCAGAAGCGGTTCTTACGAAAGCACACTCCGCGAGGCTAAGGATACAGCCCTCAGAGAGATGGCCGACCGTGCCGCATCCCTGGGCTGCAACGCCATCGTGGGCATCGACCTGGATTACGAAACCGTAGGCAACAGCGGCTCCATGCTGATGGTTACGTGCAGCGGAACGGCGGTGATTATATAAGTTCTGCGACTGTACAAAAGAACAAAACATGCTTGAAATGGGGCGGTAACTACCTAAGAAATCGAGTTACTGCCCCTGTTCAGATATATTTTTATCTATATAGTGGAGGGTGTGTCATAAGTTTATGATTCACCCTCTTCTTGTTGTTGGATGAGATAGGATATGTTATTGAGACAGTCAGTATCTTCGGCCGCACAACAGCTGATGTGCATGCGTTGGTCAACTGTTATGCGCCAACTATTATCCAGACTTATGACACACCCTCACTTTCTTCTATTTCATTTATTCTATCACCCAATCCTCTATACTTCGCTGGTTTTCCGAGAAGTTAATACCCACTTTCACAACCTTTCGCCCATCATCGGCAAAAGCCTTGGCATAGTTCTTATCGCTGATTTGCGCCATGGCGATGTCGGCAGACTTCTTATATTTTAACTCAAAGATAAAGATACTCTTATCCGTCTTGAGCACAAGATCTATTCTTCCATCCGAAGTGGTATGCTCCACCTTCACATCTTCGCCAAGCATGGTGAAGATGGTGAATATCACGGCTTGATAGTGACGCTCATTATTGTTGATAATCGTATATGGGAACTTATCATAGAATGCCTTCAAATGAGGCATAAAAGCTTCCATGTCATCATTGATGAGCACATTCTTGGAATAAGCATACACGATGGCATCATATCTGTTCATGTCTTGCGCAGAATAATACCTGACGAGACTTTCCGAGAAACCTTGTCTTACTTCCTGATTTGGGAAACAGAGATGATACAACTTGCCTTTCTTCTCATATCCTTTAATGGTAAGGTAGCCACTTTGGAAAAGGACAGGAATAGGATCAGCAAGCTTTTCCGTAGGTGTATCAAAACGTGATGCCTGTATCCACAGATCGTCCAGATTGAGCATATCCAAATTCTTCTGCTGCAACAACTCCACCAGAAACGTAGGCGTACCTGATGTAAACCAATAGCTATTAAACTCCTTATCATCCAAAGCATTGATAATGCTGTAAGGATTGAAGATATCCTCGCTATTGATACTGAAGTGGTAGCCATCATAATGCTGCTTGAGTTGCCCTAAGGTCTCCTCATAAGTAAGCCCATTATGCTCAGCCATCTCCTCGATTCCCTCACGGAAATACTGAGTCAATTCACTCTTGGTAATACCACAACAGCTACTGTATTCATCCTTCAACGTGAGAATCTTGAGATTGTTCAATTCACTAAAGATGCTGAGCTGACTAAACTTGGAGATACCTGTGATGAATACAAAGCGGATGTTTCCCTCTTGCTGCTTCAAGGGGCTGAAGAAATCTCGCATGATATTGCGGATGGTTTTCTGCAAGTCTTCGTCACTGACAGAATCATGCATTGGAGCATCATATTCGTCGATGAGAACGACAACTTGTTTACCTGTTTGAGCAGTAGCTGCAAGCAAGATGTTCTTAAGACGACCTCCAAAAGACTTCTCATCTATTGGATTAACTTTTAAACCATATTTTTTCTCTTCTACTTCTAGTATTCCGTTTAGAATTGAATATGTATTCTCCAAACTATAATACTTACCACAGCTCAGATCCAGGTGGATGACAGGATATGCCGTCCATTCCTTCTCCATCTGTTCGATGGCAAGGCCCTTAAACAGTTCTTTCTTACCCTCGAAATAAACCTTGAGAGTAGATACAAACAAGGATTTTCCAAATCGACGTGGGCGACTCAGAAAATGAAATTTGGCATAATGAGCCAACTGATAGACGATAGCCGTCTTGTCAGCATAGAAGTAATTCCCCTTCACGATTTCGGAGAACGTTTGTATTCCCAAAGGATATCTCTTTGAAGCCATAATCTTACTCTTAATAATTAATGTACAAAGATACAGATAATATTTCAGAAAACAAGCATTTTTCTGATTATTAACAATATATCACTGCAAAAATAGAACCGCAATTCAACAAAACATGCTTGAACTGGGGCGGTAACGGCCTTAAAAACGACCCGCACATTTGAGCATCGTTGAGAGGCTTGGCGGGTTCTCGTGCTGCAAAGATACGAATAATTATTGATAATACAAACTTTTGAGCAAGAAAAAACAGCCAACCTTCAATAGCATATTTGAAAGTTGGCTGTTTTTCATTTATAATGTTTCCTGCAAGTTTTTACTAGGCATAAGCTTACTTGTATTTTATCTATAAAGTTATCTCCATAGGGGCTCGGAAATCCAATTTTCAGGGAATCCCATTGCTGCAGGATCTACCTGTGGATAAGAAACGAGTAAGGATTTGAGCTCATTCTTGAAGTCCAATCCATATCCCATAGAATCAAGCCAATATGCAATACAACAGGCTATAGCATATACTTTGTTCGCATCAACACCTTCTATGTTCACCCATGCACCACGCAAAGAGGCATTCATTTGTGGAGCATTGGAGAGATAACGATTCCAAAGTCGTGAGTGATGAGCGCAACAGTTTCTTAGGACAGTTACACTACGCATCCAACTTTCCAACACCTCATGCTGTGGAAGATTGAACTGACGAGCTACACGCTTCTTCAACTTCTTGTCACCGAAATTGTAATAGAGTTTTGAAAGCGTACCGAAAGATGCCAGTTCAAGCGTTTTCCATGCAGGAGGGAATATCGGCTTGTCATAGTTGCGCCTATGTTCCTTGATAAAGTCCTCTTTACAACGCTGAAGCTCTCGGTCTATGGAGTTCATATTCTCAATAAACTTGTGCTCATCGTCAGCAAGGCTTGTATCAAAGAACCAAAATGGTCCATGTGCCAAAGAGAACTCTTGTATAATCTTTGTGCGCAAAGCAATCTCTAATCGTTGAACAGCCTTGAACATCAAATCTCTCAACTCTATATCAAAGTTATAGAGAGCTACGGCATCTTCAAATCTACTATTAGGCTTAAACTGATGTGTAGTTTTGTCTTCCTCCATAGGACGAAGGTATTGAACAAAACGAAAATAGCTGACCTCACCAAGAAATTTTTCAGCCTTGGATGAATCAGCAATATTTAAGCCTCTACTTTTTAGTAGTTCTATTTGTTCCGAAATAGAAAGAGCCTGCTTAGTGTATAATCTTAATGTACCCATAAAAAGCAAAAGACCCGCCCTGGTTCGCTGTTCAAATGGGAAGCGTGGCGGATTCTGTTGCTGCAAAGATACAAATAATTATTGATAATACAAACTTTTGAGCAAGAAAATTCGCGCAAAAGTAGATTTCTTTGACATATTTATATTTAATAGTGTTAAATCAGACCATAAAATCAAATTTTTCCAGCCAAACAAAGTGGTTTTCAATATAAAAGTGTTATCTTTGCAACGTCTATATCCATACCGAAAGCCTCGATGGGCAGAGGTTGGGCAGACATATACATAATAAAAGGCGTATCTGACGCTTTGGTTTTGACGATTCGTGAACTTCGCAAACTCATTTGTCAGTCAAGAACAAAGCAACAAGGAACGTCTCATGGGTGTATTGTATACAGCCCTTATTGGCTTCGGTTGCATTTCGCATTCGTTGCAAAAAGGGTATTTATATACTTACACATACGTGGGGCTTTCAGCGTTGCTCGTTTCGGACTGACAGGGCAATGCGAAGGCCTACGAATCGTGGAACGAGTGACAGACTGGCTCCACGTTTTTTTTTGTATATACGCAAAAAGAATATAAACATAGCCATACGGATGTCAGATGGCTGCAAATTATTTCAATTATGGGCATCTCTAATAAAAAAACATTAGAAGCGTTATGTAACTACCAAGGCTATGATGTAGTTATCCGTGAGATGATTTCAAAAGAGATTAACCGCCAGTATTCATTTATGAAATGGAATATTGCCGTTCAAACCTTTTTGATTGGAGCTATCACCCAACTAAAAAATGACAAAATTATTTGGGTGATAATTATTCTTGGCTTATTGGCATCAATAAGTTCATTCTTCACATATTGGGCAAGTGAAGTTAAAATAAAAAGAATCCTTTATTTTTGGGATGGATACAGAAAGTACAAAGGACTTTCCTATTTCGTTTTCCCACCTGTTTGGTCCAATCCTACAGAAGATGTGATTCTTGATGATGAGATTCGTCAAACATTTGGTGATTTCAAACTGGGATGGTCCCGGAAGATTAGTCTAAAATTTATTTTACCAAAGTTCTCTCCATTCATTTTTTTGATTGCTTGGGGAATGCTTTTGTATATCAGCCTTTTTAAATAATATAAACAAGAGTATTCTTTATACATCCATTCCTCCACATGATTAATATTTTTTGTATAGCCTTCTTGTCTTTGAAGTGTTGTATGAAACGATATAACAAGTGAAGTTAAATAGTTTGAATGTTTTTTATGTTATAAAAATGTGAGTACAAGAAAATTATTAATAATTAATTAAATAAATAATAATGAAAAAAATAATATTTATTTTAGCAATGGCAATGTTTGCCATTTACGCAAAAGCTCAGTTATATTCTTCTGAGGTACATTTCTATATTGAAGCAGGTGCAGATATAAGCAATGGTTCTACTATAGTTGAAGTTGTTAAGTTTGAGGGCAATCATGTCTATGTAAAAGCTCAATCTGTATACAAAATAAAAGAAGCGTTAAACTCTAATAGAAATTATTATGATACAGATGTGAAAAAGTATGCTCATGTTTCAAATTATGATTCCTCTTTGTCTACAACTAAGAGAGTTGTCTATAAATATCGTCAGCATAGTAGTGGTATGTTCACATTTATCCCCAATATAGATTGTTATTATGCATATTCAAAGGATAAGTCTTCTCTGATAGAATGGACGGAAACTTATAATGGAGAAAAGCTTTCTGAAGAGAGATATTATATTCGTATAAATAAAGCGGAATTAATGCCAAAAGCAACTAATAGAGATTTCTTGTATGAATAAAGTTTTAATTATAATATGTCTTTTATTTTGTACAAAAAGTTTTTCGCAGAACACTTATTATTACAAGTTAGTGAAGAAACTGCAAAATAGCAAAGTTTTACTCAATATAGATGGTGGGCAGTTTGTTGCTTTTGTAGGAGACATATGTTACGAAGCTGATAAAAAAGGCATAGGTGTTGGACATGGTACATTGAAACTCAATAAGAGTTATAGCAATAGTCAGTTTAAATATTACATGGGCAGCAGTTATTGGGGAGAAGCTGCAACATTTAAATTTAAATCAGATTTGAGTGTACTAAATGTTGTTTTGGAGAATGGGGATGTATATGTTTACAAAAGACAAGTTGCCCCAGCGTCAGCAACTACTTGTTCTTTGATACGAAAGAAAGGCAACTCCAGTGGCAATAGTGGTTCATATCCACCTTCATACCATAACAATAGTTATGGAGGAGGTTACAACACCGGCGGTTCGTCATCGTCTTCTCAAAGGCAGAACACTACTCATTCTCGGACGCAACCTACTAAGCATACATGTAGTTTGTGCAATGGACAAAGAAGAATTGTAAAAGATACTTATCCTCCACTGTATGGGCAAAGTAATTATCAAGTAAAGTGCAATGAATGTGGAGGTTACTTTATGCGTTCCACAGGTCACACACACATAACTTGCCCACAATGCCATGGTAAGGGATATTTTACGACAGAATAAGGTTGTGTAATTTAAACAGAATAACGATTACCCCATCTCTTTTTAAAAAGGAGATGGGGTAATCATTATCGGCTCAACCCTTTGTCTTTTCTGGGTTTCAGAATCTTCGTTGCTTGCTGCAGACATCGTTTTATCCATTCTATTTCATCTTCGTCCTTCTCACATCGCCAATTCTTGGTATCGCTACCACCACCTAGACTATCTGCAAAGTTTGCTGCTTCGTTGATATAGCTGACAACAAGTACATTGCACAATGGATGATTTTACCCCCATAATTGATGAAGTCAATAGCAAAGTATTATCAAAGAAACTGCCGTTTTCTGTTTTTTATCCCATTTATTCTATCTCACCAGATATTTCGCAACCAAATCTCTGAGCATCGATTTAGAAAGATTGGACAATCCCAACTCTTGAATCAAAGCATATTCGGGCTTGTTCTTTCCGATAATAAACTTACAGCCTCGCCCATCTATACTTGCATACAAATGGAAGTTGCCTTTGTAAGCCTGCTCTATGCGAACATCAGTACAACTTTTGCCATCTATCTCAAAAGAAGAAGAACTGTTGTCTTTATCCTCCAACCCCCATGATAAGAGATGAGCATTTATCGCTGACTCTATGGAACTGATCCACCTATCATCGTTTTGTATGACGTATTCTCTGTGCCTTCTTCTCCTCCTTTCTCATCAGATAAGGGGAAGGGGGAAGTTCTGGAAGCACATCATTGATGACATCAATCTGCCCCACCACCTTCAACAAGAGGAGAAAAGTGGATAGCGAAAGATTGCCCGCTGTGCCATTCTCAAAATTATGGATGGTGGTCAAGCCAAGCCCCGTAAGCTCGGCTACCTCTTTCTGGGTAAGATTGCATCGCAATCTATATTCCTTGAATCTCACGCCCAGCATACGTACTAATTCCGGAGTAGAATATTCATATAAACCTGCCATAATCTTTCATTTATTTATCTATCATTATAATGATATTTATCCCATATTTCAGCCTTTATCTTCAATATACTGATATTTACGGATGCAAATATAACAAAAAGAAATGGAACAGGCAAGCTTTGAAGAGATTATTTCCTAACTTTCTGTATTTTTCTGGAAAATGATGCGAGGAGCCGCTTACAAATGACGCAGATTCACCCATTCCTTTATACTCGCACATAAATGTTTTTTTTCTCGAAAAAGTCTCAAAATATCATTATTTGCAGATAAATTACTGATACATAACGATTTGCAAAATGATACTTCTAAATATGTTTACAAAGAAGTATCATAGAAGTATCATAATTTCGTAAGCGGCTCCGCATTTATACCTTGTCCTTTATCGTAAAAGTTCTTACCTTTGCACCATAATTTTAAAAGCAACGAAATTATGAGAGCAACAGAACGTTATGAGAGGGCATGGAATGCCTTCCAGATTCAT
>OGUC01000156.1_pt1 | contig 47436 bp, 46 predicted proteins | sample 1573701 | NCBI WGS metagenome assembly OGUC01 (sample SAMEA2582017, study PRJEB24529) | metagenome | biome: Human gut stool | place: China | collected 2011
TATACGAAAACATTGAGCGGTCAGCTCAAGTGAGATGAAGTACACAAAGTGTACGAAATCGAACTGTTCTAAACATAGATGAATTTCTAAAAGAAATATTTTTGAAGCTTGCTTATAAAAAAATATTCACTTATACGAAAACATTGAGCGGTCAGCTCAAGTGAGATGAAGTACACAAAGTGTACGGAATCGAACTGTTCTAACAAGCGAAGACCAACTTTAACAGCCGGAAATCATAGGCGCTATTTAACTGAAATAATTAAACAGTCAGATATGCGAGAGGAGAACATATGAAAACACAAAGTTTTGAAGAAATCGAAGAATTAACAAAGGACTATAGCATGATTCCTATTTGCAAGGAAATATATGCTGATGTTATTACTCCAATTTCACTTTTAAGAAAAATGGAAGAATTTGGTAAAAACTTTTTCTTGCTTGAAAGTGTAGAAGGTGGAGAAAAATGGGCAAGATATTCTTTTTTAGGTTATGAACCTGTTTTGCACATAACATGCAAGAACGGAAAGGTAACCCAGAAAAGTGGCGAGATTGAAACTACTGTAACAATGGATCCAATGGATGCACTAAGAAAACAGTTAGAAAAATATAAGTCACCTAAAATTGAAGGAATGCCAACTTTTACCTGTGGTTTTGTTGGATATTTTGGATACGAAATGATTGGCTATGCTGAACCTAAATTAAATTTAAAAGAAAGCAATGTTGATGATTATCATTTAATGCTTTTTGACAAGGTAATTGCTTTTGATCATTTAAGACAAAAAATATTAGTAATTGCAAACATGAAGTCAAAAGATGGTCATCAGGGATATAACGGAGCTTTACTTGAAATTGAAAAAAAGATTTCACTTATAAATGAACAAAGTCCATTACCTGAGTATCATGCACAGGAAAATGTAGATTTTAAATGTAATGTTTCTAAAGAAGAATATTGCAATATGATTGAAAAAACAAAGGCATATATCAGAGAGGGAGATATTTTTCAGGGCGTTATTTCAAGAAGATTTGAAGCTGAATATAACAGCAGTTTAATGAACGCCTATAGAGTTTTAAGAACTACTAATCCTTCGCCTTATATGTATTTTATCCAGTCAGAAGATATGCAGATAGCAGGTGCCTCTCCTGAAACAATGGTTAAATTAGTAGATGGCAAATTAACAACATTTCCTGTTGCAGGGACAAGGCCAAGAGGAAAAAATCAGGAAGAAGATAAAGCATTAGAAGAAGGACTTTTAAAAGATGAAAAAGAATTAGCAGAACATAATATGTTAGTTGATTTGGCACGTAACGACATTGGAAGAATTGCAAAATATGGAAGTGTTTATTTAGAAGAATATATGAAGATTCATAGATTTTCAAAAGTAATGCATATTGCTTCAACTGTATGTGGAGAGTTAAGAGAGGATAAAGACAGTTGTGATATAGTTTCAGCACTTTTACCGGCAGGCACATTATCAGGTGCACCAAAATTTAGAGCTTGTGAAATTATTGATGAATTAGAAAAAGAACCAAGAGGTGTATATGGTGGTGCAATTGGTTATATTGATTTATCAGGAAATCTAGATGTATGTATTGCAATTAGAACGGCAATAAAAAAAGGAAATAAAGTATATGTTCAGGCAGGTGCAGGAATTGTTGCAGACAGTGTACCTGAAAGTGAATATATGGAATGTGCTCATAAAGCAGGAGCAGTAATTGATGCTATTAAACGAGGAAGTGAGGTAAACAGGTAATGGTTTTATTAATAGATAATTATGATAGTTTTTCTTATAACCTTGTTCAATTAGTTGGAAAATTAACTGACGGAAAAGATAAGGTAGTAAGAAATGATGAATATAAAATTGATGACATTAGAAAATTAAATCCTACACATATTATTTTATCTCCGGGACCTGGAAAGCCGGAAAATGCAGGTATATGCGAAGAGGTGGTAGAAAAGCTTAAGGGTGAATATCCAATTTTAGGAGTTTGCTTGGGACATCAGAGTATTTGTGAGGTATTTGGTGCACAGGTTACTTACGCAAAACAATTGATGCATGGGAAACAAAGCAACATGACAATTACAAATGACAGTCCGATTTTTAAGGGGATGGAGTCACCATTTAAAGGTGCAAGATACCATTCGTTGTCGGCTAATCCTGATACAATACCCGTGGAATTGGAAGTTATAGCTATTGATGAATGTGACAATGAAATAATGGCTGTTCAACACAAAAAATATAAAATTTACGGTTTACAGTTTCATCCAGAATCAGTTATGACACCTGAAGGAGAAAAAATCGTAGATAACTTTTTAAAGATTAAAAAATAAATTAAAAAGATTATTATTTACAGATAAGTATACGAAATTAAATTCAATAAACAAAAAAATTGGAGGTTTAAGTATGATTAAAGAAGCCATAGAGAAATTAGTGAATAAACAGGACTTAACTTTTGATGAAGCAAAGGAAGTTATGAATGAAATTATGAGTGGTGAAACACCTGATATATTAATTAGTGCTTATTTAGTAGCGCTTAGAATGAAGGGCGAAACAATTGAAGAAATATCAGGTTCAGCAAGAGGTATGCGTGATAATGGAACAAAATTATTACATGACATGGATGTAATTGAAATTGTAGGAACAGGAGGAGATAAGGCAAACACATTTAATATTTCAACAACATCAGCATTTGTAGCGGCAGCTGCAGGGTGTAAAGTCGCAAAGCATGGTAACAGAGGTGTTTCAAGTAAATCAGGGGCTGCAGATGTTTTGGAAGCCTTAGGGGCAAACATAACAGTAGAACCTGAAAAGAGCAAAGAGTTGTTAGACAAAGTTGGTTTTTGCTTCTTATTTGCACAGAAATATCATCCTGCAATGAGATTTGTTGGTCCTGTTAGAGGAGCCTTAGGACTTAGAACAATTTTCAACGTTTTAGGACCTTTAACTAATCCGGCAGGAGCATCAATGGAAATTATTGGTGTTTATGAAGAAGAATTAGTAGAACCAATTGCAAAGGTACTTTTAAATCTTGGAGTTAAAAAAGGTATGGTTGTCTTTGGTCAGGACACAATGGACGAAATTACACCTAGTACAAAAACAACAGTTTGTGAAATTAGAAATGGTGAAACAAAATCTTACGAAATTAATCCTGAAGATTATGGAATTTCAATTTGCAAGAAGTCTGATTTGGAAGGGGGAGACGGAACTGAAAACGCTCAGATTACAAAAGACATTTTAAGTGGAAAACTTCAGGGACCAAAGAGAGATGCAGTTTTATTAAATGCCGGAGCTTGTATTTATGTTCAAAATGACCATTTAACATACGAAGAAGCAATTAATATTGCAAGAGAAACAATTGACAGCGGAAAAGCATACGAAAAATTACAGGCTTACATAGAAGAAAGCAATAAGTAAAGGAGTTATATGATTTTAGATAAACTAGCACAATCAACAAGAAAAAGAGTTGAATTGGAAAAAAAGAACATTCCTTTAGAAGTAGTAAAAGAGAAGGCTTTGAATATGCCAAAAGGGAATTTTGAGTTTGAAAAAGCTCTAGCAAAGAAAGGTATTAACTTTATTTGTGAAGTAAAAAAAGCCTCACCATCAAAAGGAATTATTGCTGAGGATTTTCCTTATGTGAAAATAGCAAAGGAATATGAGAAGGCAGGAGCAAGTTGCATTTCAGTTCTAACAGAGCCTGAATATTTTAAAGGTGATAAAAAGTTTTTAAAAGAAATAAGCGAAAATGTATCAATACCGTTAATTAGAAAAGATTTTGTTATTGATGAGTATATGATATATGACGGAAAAATTCATAGTGCATCTGCTGTACTTTTAATTTGTTCATTGCTTGATGAAGATACAATAAGAAAGTACATACAAATTTGCGACATCCTTGGTATGTCAGCATTAGTAGAAGCCCATGACCAGGAAGAAATTGAAAAAGCAATAAAAAGTGGCTCAAGAATAATCGGTGTAAATAATAGAGATTTGAAAACTTTTACAGTGGATATAGGAAACAGCGAAAGATTAAGAAAGCGTGTGCCGGATGATATTTTATTTGTTGCTGAAAGTGGTATTAAAAGCAACGTAGAAATTGAGAGATTAAAAAAAGCTAACGTAAATGGTGTGCTTATTGGAGAAACATTTATGAAAGCTGAAAATAAAAAACAAATGTTACAACAATTAAAAGGAGAAGACGATGAGTAAAGGAAGATTTGGTATACATGGTGGACAGTATGTTCCGGAAACATTAATGACAGCCGTAAATGAAGTTGAAGAAGCTTACAATCATTACAAAAATGATTCGGAGTTTAATAAGGAATTAACAGACCTTTTAAATAATTATGCAGGCAGACCTTCATTATTATATTATGCAGAAAAAATGACAAAGGATTTAGGTGGTGCAAAAATCTATTTAAAGAGAGAAGATTTAAACCATACAGGATCTCATAAAATTAATAATGTTTTAGGTCAGGTTTTACTTGCAAAGAAAATGGGTAAAACAAGAGTTATTGCAGAAACAGGAGCAGGTCAGCATGGTGTGGCAACAGCAACAGCTGCAGCACTTATGGATATGGAATGTGAAATCTATATGGGAAAAGAAGACTGTGAACGTCAGGCTTTAAATGTGTTTAGAATGGAACTTTTAGGTGCTAAAGTTCATCCTGTTACAAGTGGAACAATGACATTAAAAGATGCAGTAAATGAGGCTATGAGGGAATGGACAAATAGAATGGACGATACATTATATGTATTAGGTTCAGTTATGGGACCACATCCTTTTCCAACAATTGTTAGAGATTTCCAGAGCGTTATTAGTAAGGAGATTAAAGAACAGATTATGGAAGTAGAAGGTAGACTTCCTGATGCAGTTATTGCCTGTGTAGGTGGTGGCTCAAATGCCATGGGTGCATTTTATAATTTTATTGAAGATAAAGATGTTGCATTAATTGGATGTGAAGCAGCCGGACTTGGTGTAGATAATCCTAAAAATGCCGCAACTATAGCAAATGGTACAGAAGGAATTTTCCATGGAATGAAATCTTTATTCTGTCAAAATGATGATGGACAGATTGCACCTGTTTATTCAATTTCAGCAGGACTTGATTATCCGGGAATTGGACCAGAACATGCAAATTTACATGATACAGGAAGAGCAAAATATGTTCCAATTACTGATGTGGAAGCAGTTGAGGCTTTTGAATATTTATCAAAAACTGAAGGTATAATTCCAGCAATTGAAAGTTCACATGCCATTGCTTATGCAATGAAGTATGCAAAGACTCTTGATAAGAATAAAATTATTGTAGTAAATGTTTCAGGACGTGGTGACAAGGACGTAGCAGCAATAGCAAGATATAGAGGAGTACAGATTTATGAGTAAAGTAAGCGATGCATTTAAGAATGGAAAAGCTTTCATAGCTTTTGTAACAGGAGGAGATCCTGATTTAGAAACAACACAAAAATTAATTATAGAAATGGAAAAGAATGGAGCAGATATCATCGAAGTTGGAATTCCATTTTCTGATCCAATAGCAGAAGGACCTGTAATTCAGGAAGCAGATTTAAGGGCATTACAGGGTGGATGTACAACAGATAAATTGTTTGATGTCATAAAGGAAATAAAAGAGCAGGTAAATATACCTTTAGTATTTATGACATATGTAAACGTAATTTATCGTTATGGAACAGAAAAGTTTATGGCAAGATGTGTTGAATGTGGAATTTCAGGTGTTATTGTACCTGATTGTCCATACGAAGAACGCGATGAACTAGTACCTTTCTGCAATAAAGCAGGCATTGATTTAATACCACTTATTGCTCCAACATCGGAAGAGAGAATTACAAAAATTGCCAAATCAGCAGAAGGTTTTGTATATGTTGTATCATCTCTTGGAGTTACAGGTATCAGGCAAAACATAGCAACAGATTTAGGAGCAATGACTAAACTTGTAAAAGAAGCAACAGATGTACCTTGCGCAATTGGATTTGGTATTGCCAAGCCTGAGCAGGCAAAAAATGTTTGCCAGTATGCTGATGGAGCAATTGTCGGAAGTGCCATTGTAAAAATTGTTGCAGAATATGGAAAAGAAAGTGTTCCTTATGTTGGAGAATATGTTAAGAGCATGAAGGATGCAATAAGATAGAAATAAAAAGTAATAAAGTAATATAACGAAAGTCACCTTGAAAAATGCTTACAATGTTGTATAATAAATTAGTATGCATAGGCTTAAGGTGGCTTTTTGCGTATAAAAATAAAATGGAGTACGAAATTGGATATTAAAAAGATTGTCAAAGAAAAAAGATTTAAGAATACAGTTATTACTCTTCTTGAAATTTTAATTGTTGCAGGTATTATTTTTGGTGCTCTTATGTTTATTCAAAATAAGGTTACGTCAGAGGCTGACAAAGCAAGTAAACTTTCAGGAAAAGGTGTAGAAGAAGAAACAGAAAATAAAAAGACAGCTTTTTCAGATAGGTATTATATAGAAGTAAATAAGAAACTTAAGGCAGTAATTGTTTATCAGTATTCAAAGGACAAGAAAACAAAAGTGGCTGTTAAGTCTTTTAGATGCTCAGTTGGAAAGAGTCTTCCTAATGGAAATTTTAGAATTAAGACCAAATATACATGGCTTAATAAATACAGTGGTTGGCACAAATATAATTCATATTTAGATAAGAATGTATGGATTCAGTCACCATCATACTCAGGTAAGGAAGATTACAAACTGGTCAAATCATCTTATAGGAGCATTGGAAAAAAGAAAGCTTCAGGAAAGAATATTGTTTTAACAGCAAATGCCGCTAATTGGATATTTGAAAATTGTAAGAAAAACACATTGGTATCAGTAAAAAAAGGCAAGAAAAAAGATACATTGCCTATAGATTTTTCACCGGTTGTAAAAGTATCCAGAAAATGTGGCTGGGATCCTACAGATCCAAGTGAGAACAATCCTTACAAGAAGATAAAAAACGGTACTGTTGTTAAAGGTTCTCAGACAGTTACTGTTGAAAAAGGACATCAGTTTAATTATTACTGTAATTTAATAGCCTTTGGAACAAAGGGTAAAGATATTACTGGAAGATTGAAACATAATACAGTAGATACTTCAGCAGTTGGAAATTATACTGTGAAATATAAATACAAGTCAAAAGACGGTAAGAAGTACAGCATTTCACAGAAAGTACAGGTGGTAGATACTACACCACCGGTAGTAAGTTGTAGTAAACAGGTATTTACATTAGAAGTAAAAAGTAAAAGTCCAAATGATATTAATACAAAGAAGAATGTTCAAAAAATCATAGACATGGTTAAGGCTACAGTAACCTGTAATGAACCTACAAGTGAAATAAAAGTATATACACTTGAAAAGGAACAGCTTCGAGAAAGCGAAAAAACACCTGTTGTTGTTAAGGCAAAAGATCTTGCAGGAAATGTTGGCTCATGTCAGGTGCTTTGTGAAATAAAAGTAAAAGAAGATACAGTAAAGAAGAATTTCAAAGTCAATAAGAAATTAGAACAACAGAGGAAAAAGAAAGCAGGTATTGAGCCTGAAACAACCAAAAATAAAAAGAAGTCATCTAAGAAGAAATAATTAATATTTATGATTTTTAGGGACTGTTTATTGAAATTATAAAAGGTAATTATTTAAAGTGCTTATAAGCGCAATTAAGTTTAATTTACATATAAATCTAGGAGGAAAATAAGTTATGGCAACACCTTATAATCATAAGGAAATTGAGAAAAAATGGCGTCATAATTGGGATGTAAATCCTATTAACGCTGACAAAACAAAACCAAAGTATTATTGTCTTGACATGTTCCCATATCCATCAGGATCAGGACTTCATGTAGGACACTGGAGAGGATATGTTATTAGTGATGTTTGGAGTAGATATAAGATGCTTCATGGATATCATATTATTCATCCAATGGGCTGGGATGCATTCGGTTTACCAGCTGAAAACTATGCTATCAAAATGAAAACACACCCATCAATTTCAACAGCAGCAAATATTAAGAATATCAAAAGACAGATTAATGAAATCGCTGCACTTTATGATTGGGACATGGAAGTAAACACAACTGATCCTAACTTCTACAAGTGGACACAGTGGATTTTCGTTCAGATGTTCAAAAAAGGACTTGCTTATCAGAAGCAGATGCCAATTAACTGGTGTCCTTCATGTAAAACAGGTCTTGCAAACGAAGAAGTTGTAAACGGCTGCTGTGAAAGATGTGGAGCAGAAGTTACAAAGAAGAATTTAAATCAGTGGATGTTAAAGATTACAGCATATGCTGACAGATTATTAGCAGATTTAGATAAGCTTGACTGGCCTGAAAAAGTTAAAAAAATGCAGAGTGACTGGATTGGTAAGTCATATGGTGCAGAGGTTGACTTTAAGGTTGAAAATACAGAAGATGTTATTACAGTTTATACAACAAGACCAGATACTCTTCATGGGGCAACATTTATGGTTTTAGCACCTGAACATGAAAAAGCATTAGGACTTGCTACACCTGAACAGAAGGCTGCTGTGGAAGAATACATTCAGATGGCAGCAAACAAGTCATCAGTAGACAGACTTCAGGGAAAAGAAAAAACAGGTGTATTTACAGGTAGTTATGCAATTAACCCACTTAATGGAGCAAAGGTTCCAATCTGGCTTTCAGATTATGTATTAGCTGATTATGGAACAGGTGCCATTATGTGTGTACCTGCACATGATGACAGAGACTTTGAATTCGCAAAGAAATTTGATATACCAATTATTCAGGTTATTGCGAAAGATGGAAAAGAAATTGAAAACATGACAGAAGCTTACACAGAGGCTGTTGGTACTATGATTAATTCAGGCGAATGGAATGGCATGGAATCATCAGTTCTTAAGAAGGAAGCTCCTCACATTATTGAAGAAAAGGGCTTTGGTAAAGCAACTGTTAATTACAAATTACGTGACTGGGTATTCTCAAGACAGAGATATTGGGGGGAACCAATTCCAATTATTCATTGTCCTGACTGTGGTCCTGTACCGGTACCTGAAGATCAGTTACCATTATTATTACCTGATGTTGAATCTTATGAGCCAACAGGTACAGGTGAATCACCACTTGCAGCAATTGATGAATGGGTAAATACAACATGTCCATGTTGTGGTAAGCCTGCAAAACGTGAAACAAACACAATGCCTCAGTGGGCAGGTTCATCATGGTATTTCTTAAGATATGTAGATAACAAAAATGATAAAGAACTTGTTTCAAAGCAGAAGGCTCATGATAATTTACCTGTAGATATGTACATCGGTGGTGTTGAGCATGCAGTTCTTCATTTATTATATTCAAGATTCTATACAAAATTCTTATATGATATAGGTGTAGTTGATTTTGAAGAGCCATTTAAGAAATTATTTAACCAGGGTATGATTACCGGTAAAAATGGTATCAAGATGAGTAAGTCAAAAGGTAACGTTGTTTCACCTGATGATTTAGTAAGAGATTACGGTTGTGACTCATTAAGACTTTATGAAATGTTCGTAGGACCACCTGAACTTGATTCTGAATGGGATGAAAGAGGTATTGATGGTGTTTATAGATTTATCACAAAATTCTGGAAATTAGCAACTGACAGCATTGAAAAAGATGTTAAGGCTACAAAGGAAATGATAAAGATTCGTCACCAGATGGTTCACACTATTACCAAACGTCTTGAAGACTTTAGTTTAAATACTGTTGTTTCAGGATTTATGGAATACAACAATAAGTTAAATGAAATTGCAAAGAGAGAAGGTGGAGTTGATAAAGAAACTATTCAGACATTTACAACTCTTATTGCTCCATTTGCACCTCATATAGCTGAAGAACTTTGGGAGAAACTTGGAAATACAGGTAGTGTATTTGAAAATAATTCATGGCCTGAAGCTGATGAGGAATTAATGAAAGATGATGAAATCAAGATTCCTGTTCAGATTAACGGAAAGACAAAAGAAGTTATTGAAGTGCCTGCTGATATTTCAAAAGAAGATGCAATTGCTGCCGGAAAGGAAGCTATTGCAGACAAGATTAACGGAAATATTGTAAAAGAAATCTATGTTCCGGGAAGAATCATTAACTTAGTAGTAAAATAAAATGACAGTGGTAAATAAGCCGGTTGTTATTTTGAAAGCTATATATAAAAGAGAGAAAGCCTTTAGTGCTTTCTCTTTTTGCTTAAAGAATTTACAATTTGTTTTACCATATCAACACGTTTGATTTCTTCAGGAGACATATCTTCTTTTAATACATTAAGAATCAATTCGGTTTCGGCATTTGTGAAATTAATGCCTTGTTTTCCAGCCATGTTAGATTGTCTGATAAAATATGTAAACATATCCTTAGGCTCCATACCTTTTGCACCTTCGATAATATTAGTAAGAACTTCCAGACGTTCTTTTGATATGCCATCTAACACAGGATCATCCATCCATTTGTTGTTGCTCATAAAAACTCCTTAAATTTATTATTTATTTGTATTCTTTAAATAGTATTCAGTTTTATATTGAAAAATACCATTATAATATTATTAATCGTAAAATTACTAATTTAATTAAATTGAACTTGAAAAGTCATCCATAGTTTGGAAAATATCTGCCGTATCCATATCTTTAAACATATCCATCATTTCCATCATGGATTTAATATTTTCCATAGATTCTTTTGTATCCTCATCCATAAACTCCATAATATCACTTAGCATGTTTTCGGTAGATTTACTATGATTTTCATTCATTGTGGTTATTGCTATATTGGAATTAATAAAGGAGGCATTTTCCAATTCTTTAAATTTTATCATTATTCCAAGAAGATTACTTATAGGACCGTCAATGTAAGGAATTACAGCCTTCATAAGCTGCATGGTTTCGTTAGTGACCATACAATCAAATTTTGTTTGTTTATACCTGTTTTTGCACATAAGACTGTAACTCCTTTTGGTTTATTGAAACATAATTATATTGGTAAATTTTATGCCATATAATTAACAAAGATTAATCAATGGCAACAATTATTATAAGCAAAGTAAAAAAATTGCCGTTATATAAATTTAGACTGTTTAATGATTTGTTTAACAGGCAAAATAAATCATATTCGTAATAATCATTATTATTAACTAACAGCCACAACCGCAACCATTACCGCCGTTTCCACCAAAGAAATTTCCGTTTCCACAACCACAACAGCTAAATAAAATAAATAACCAGATTATGCTTGAACAGCAGTCATTTCCGCCGAAGAAACCATTGTTTCCACAACCATTACCGCATCCACCGCAGAATAAGAGAATAAGAATAAGGAAAAGGCAGTTGTTGTTTCCTCCATCATTACCGCATCCGCATCCACAGTTTGTTGCTGCTAAATCACTCATGTTAAATCTCCTAAAATTTTTACTTACACTAAATAATATGACCTAATGCCTGTCATGTTTACAAAAAAATCAAAAAAGTATTAATGTTCTATTTAATATGATTGTGATGTTATAGCTCCTAAATATTTATTACAGATATTGTTACAAAATGATTATTCATAATTGTGAGAGTATGGGCGTGATGAACTTTGGGAAAGTCAATCTCCATAGACAATTAAAATGTGTACGCATATATTAAATTAGAAATAATTAGAAAAAAATAATCTAGGATTTAATATGAATATTGTTAGGAATAAATTAAAAATAAACATAATACATGAAAAGAAAATTATGGGCGAAGATATTGTTGTAGCAATTTTGGATAGTGGAATTGCTGGTCATCCTGATTTTGAAAATAGAATTGTTCTATTTAAAGATTTTACAAAGGAAAGAAGTTTTGATGAAATAGCAGAAAACAAAGTGTATGATGATGAAGGTCATGGAACTCATGTGGCAGGAATAATTGGTGGTAATGGCAATTTGTCAAAAGGTGTGTTCAAAGGTATTGCTCCAAAATCAAACTTAGTATCTTTAAAAGTATTAGACAAAACAGGTAGAGGAATAGAAGAAAATGTAATTGATGGTATACATTGGATTATTGACAATGGAAAAAGTTATGGCATAAAAATTGTTAACATTTCTTTTGGTACTTTGGGTAATGAAAAGGATGAAAACAAAAGACTGCTAAAAGAAGTGGAACTTTTATGGGATTTAGGTTATATAGTAGTGGCTGCTGCAGGTAATAACGGGCCGGGACCAAGTTCAATTTCCACGCCTGGAGATTGTGGCAAAATTATAACTGTAGGTGCAGAAAATGATAATGTACAGATGAAAGTTAATGGAAAAATTATTTACAACTATTCAGGGCGCGGTCCTACAAAACAATGTATAGTAAAACCTGACATTGTAGCACCGGCAAACAATATTATTAGTTGTTGTAATTTGTGGAGAAAAAAATATTTGTATGTGAAGAAAAGTGGCACATCAATGGCTACACCAATTATTACGGGCATTATAGCTTTAATGTTAAGTTGCAATAATAATCTTACAAATACGGAATGTAAAAAAATCCTAAAAAGCAGTGCAACGGATATGTTTATGGACAGAAACAGACAGGGGGCAGGTCTTGTTAATGTATGTGAAATTTTTAAAATAATATAGGGAAAAATAAGCCTAATTTATCATGCGATAGCGTAAAGGGCATGTATGGAGATTCTTTATTAGTTACTAAAACAAGTGTAACAATTAAAAAATTGAAGTCTAAAAAGAAATATTACTTCAGAGTAAAAGCTTATAAAAAGTATGGAAGTAGAAAAGTTCTTTCAAAAAAATGGAGTAATGTTAAGAGGGTAAAAATAAAATAAGATTCTTTGCGACAAATAATGTTTTGTTTAAAGGATTACTGTGAAGTCTCTTTGACTTTACATTCCTGTTGAATTTAGATATAATCTACAAGGATACCACAGTAGATTTAGGAGGACTTATGATGGAAAAAATTAAAATGACTACTCCATTAGTAGAAATGGATGGAGACGAGATGACAAGAATTCTTTGGAAAATGATTAAAGATGAGTTATTGTTACCATTCGTAGATTTAAAGACAGAGTATTATGATTTAGGTTTAAAGTACAGAAATGAAACTAATGATCAGGTTACTTTTGATTCAGCAGAAGCTACAAAGAAATACGGAGTAGCTGTTAAATGTGCAACTATTACACCAAATGCAGCAAGAATGCCTGAATACAATTTAAAGGAAATGTGGAAGAGTCCTAATGGAACTATCAGAGCTATTTTAGATGGTACAGTTTTCAGAGCACCAATTATTGTAAAAGGTATTGAACCTTATGTAAAGAATTGGACAAAGCCAATTACTATTGCACGTCATGCATACGGTGATGTTTATAAGGGTGTTGAAATGAAAATTCCTGCTGCCGGAAAAGCAGAACTTGTATACACAAATGAAGCAGGAGAAGAAACAAGAGAATTAATTCATAACTTTGAAACACCTGGTATTATTCAGGGTATGCACAATATTAATGAATCAATTGAAAGCTTTGCAAGAAGTTGTTTTAATTTTGCCCTTGATACAAAACAGGATTTATGGTTTGCTACAAAAGATACTATTTCAAAGAAGTATGACCATACATTCAAGGATATCTTTAATGATATTTTTGATTCAGAATCGGAATGCCAAGAAAAATCGAATGATAGTCAAGCATTAAGTAATATTGATTTGGATGAGATAAGCGAATTTGTGGATAACATAAGTGAAATTTTAGAAGAGTTTGTAGATGAAGCGTTTGAAAACGAAGAAGAAGGCTTATATGAATATAACGGTTCTATTGAGTGTGAGGCTGATGATTACAATGATTCAGGTTATTACATAAAAGCGAAAGCAAAAGCTGCATGTAAGGAGGAACTGTCAAGAGCAGTATCTGAAGTTAAAGGATTATATGAGAACGTAAAAAAAGAATTAATAGATACCACAGAAATATGCTATAAAGAATTAACATTTTCAATTGCAGCATTCTTGAAAAATGTATTTTTTGAATCTTGTGAGGCATTTGCGGATGTCTATTGTACAGGCAATACGAAAGGGTACGTTGAAAGAAAAATTGATGATTTAAAGACTTCAATTAATAAACCAGACGAAAGTTGGGAAGAACAAATCCAAAAAAAATGTCAAAAAGCATTTGCAGAAGCTATTGAAAAATCGTTCGATGAAGAGGAAAAAGAAGTACCTGGTATTAAGGAATTATTTGAAAAATGCGAATATTGTGAAGAGTATGAAGACGATTATAGTTTTTATATTGATAGCGCATGTGAAAGTTTAGTTGATGCATATGAAAGTATTATTTATGACGCAGAGGCGGATTTCCCGAATGCTGTATACGAGTCATACGTTGAAGTAATGAATGAATATGTGAACAATTTAGAAGAATGGATAGGTAGTTTTCAAAATCGAAAAACTGTTACAGGGAGAGAGATGATTGAAAGAATTATAAAAAGACTTAATATGTAAAAATGTTAGAGCACATAAAAGAAAAATATAAAATTAGTAAGTGATTTGGGCGACCATTCGTTTTCAAAAAAGGTTGAAAATGAATGGTTGTTTTCTTTTTGAAATACTTAATAAAATGTCAAAAATCAAATTGACACTAAATAAAATAAATGTTATTTTTGTGACAAATATCAAAGTGGCACAAAATAAACTAATAGGAGGTAGTCATGATAAAAACATTGGAGGAAGCATTAGAACGCATTAAGGAACTGGAAGAAGAGAACAAGAAGTTGTTGTCGGAGTTGGAATATTATAGAAATAGAAATTATGGTGGAAGAAAGAAACATAACGAAGCATGGATGGCTGCTTATAATGATTTTGCCGGTAAATATGAGAGTGGTATGACTATTAACGAAATTGTAGAAGAAGGCGATATTAGTAGGAGAACTGCATATCGGTATAAAGCTTATTATGATGAATTAAAAAGTGTGAAGGAGAACAAATAGCTTATGGAAGAAAAACAAAATTCAAGAAATGTATCTATTGTTAAAGATTTAAATGGAAATAACATTGTTATAATTAATGATATTGTTTTTAAGGGGAAAAAATCCATTAGTTGGAAAGATGTTGAAAAATATTTGATGAGATATGTTGGGGAATTGTACACAATAGCAGCTACTAACGAAGTGGTTTATATAGGAGCAGATTTGCCAGATGAGTATGCACATTCAGAATATACTAATATTTTAAAGGGTGCAAATGCTAAGGCTAAAGCCAATGCAGTACAAGGTATTCCCGAATTAATTAAAATTTCATCGGGATTAAAATATTTTCCAAATAAAAAGAAAAAACATAATAACGATGCAAAATATGGTTGGTATAGGTATGAATCAAGATTCGCATTACCTGTATTTGGTGAAGATGGTGAGATATTGAGATTTAATGTATTTCATGTGGCGATGTTAGTGCGTCATGCTAGAGATGGAAAGAAATATTTATACGATATTATGAATATAAAAAAAGAAACGAGCAACCTTTTCCAGTCACAAGACCTTACTCAGTGAGAAAACCCATTTCTTAGTTAAATGATAGCAGTTTATTTTACAATTGTCAAGATGGAAACAAAAAAGAATAGTGATTGTTACAGAGCAGATATAAATTTATCTACTATGTAGATATCGCAATGGATAAAATCTATTGAACAATGGGAATAGAAAATTATTATTAAATTTACTTGAAATTGAAGAAAAATAACAGCCATTATATTACTTTATGTTATACTGTTTTAAAAGAGTATGTGTGGCTTAATTCACCCATATGAATGTTACAATAAGATTATAAATAGCAATAAGAGAGGACGCTAATGCTGGATAAAGCTAAAATAATAATGAAGATAATTCCATATCAAGATAAGTATAGAGATGACCTTATTTTTATGATTCTTGAAGCAAAAAATGCTTTAGGAAGAGTGCCGGGACTTAATGAAGATTTACTGGATATCCAAAAAAATTATAACAAAAGAACAGGAGTAGCAAATGAGAACGGAGCAGGTAACGCTTACCAACATGTGTATGGTGTATGATGACGACGGCAATGTGCTTGTACAGGATAAAGTTGACAACGATTGGGGAGGCTTAACATTTCCGGGTGGTCATATTGAAAAAGGCGAATCTTTTGTGGATTCGGTCATACGTGAAGTATACGAAGAAACAGGTTTGAAAATAGAAAATCCACGAATTTGTGGAACAAAGGACTGGATGGAAAAAGATGGCAGCAGATACATAGTTGTTTTTTATAAGACAAATAAGTTTAATGGAGAGCTAAAATCTTCTGAGGAAGGAGAAGTAAAATGGATTCCACTGGAGGAGATGAAAAAAGGAAATCTTGCAATGGATATGGATGATATGCTGAAAGTTTTTCTGGAAGATGATATTAGTGAGTTCCATTACACTGTGGAAAATGGTCAATGGAAACACGAACTAAAATAGTAAACAAAATAATGAAAAGGATGGTGAAGAAAATGTTATTTATTTGTTACCCAAAATGTTCAACATGTAAGAAGGCTAAAAAGTGGCTTGATGAGCATGGTATAGAATATACAGAACGTCATATTGTAGAAGAGAATCCTTCTTATGATGAATTGAAAAAATGGTACACCGAAAGTGGATTGCCATTAAAGAAATTTTTCAACACAAGTGGGATGCTGTATAAAGAAATGCATCTTAAGGATAAGTTACCAACAATGAGCGAGGATGAACAATTACAGTTATTGTCGACAAATGGTATGTTAGTAAAACGTCCGTTAGTTGTGGGTGATGGTCAGGTATTGACTGGATTTAGAGAAGTAGAGTGGACTGAGAAACTTCTGTAAAGAAAGTTTTTAGTGTTCGATTTGCTTTGGTAAAGAAAGCTTCAAAATATAAATTACTGAAAAATAGATTTAAAGTTTCAGAAAATAAAGATGGAGCAAGTATAAAATCATATACTGTTAATTCGAATGATGTCATTGAATATGGTGGAGTAAAATACATAGATGCAGATGGATATTTATCTAAAGGTATCACTTTTTACTGGGAAGAAGATGGTGGAATGGAGAAAGCAGGAACTATAAAGGATATTGCATATAATAAAGATGTTAATGGATTTGAATGTGAATACGCCATTAAAGTAAAATATGTTGGAGAAGATGCATATTGGAAAGATGGTATAAACTTTCTAAGAAGCGCCAAGATAACAGGAGGAGACACAGAGTATTATGTAGCTTTGTTTGATTCTAAAAGACCTATAAAAAAAGAGGATTTAGATTAATAAAAAACAGAGCAACTTCAAGAAAGGTTTATAAAAAAGAGGTGCAACCATGAAAACAAGAAAACAGGCAACAGATTTTGGTTTAACATTTGAAAATACATATTTAGACACACCTTTCAAAGACACTAATTGGCAACTTATAAGAGTTAAAGGCAGCAAAAAGGCATTCCTTTGGGTGTACGAGAAAGATGGCTTTGTGAATTTGAATGTAAAAGTAGACCCCCAGTGGAGAGATTTTTGGAGGCAGACTTATGAATCTGTAATCCCCGGTTACCATCAGAATAAGGAACATTGGAATACTATAATTTTAGATGGAAGTGTACCTGATAAAGAAGTAAAAAGAATGATAGCTGAAAGTTACGATATTATCACTGACAGTCCAACCAAGAGAATATATGAAGCTGTAAAAAAGATACCGAAGGGTCATGTAGCAAGTTACGGCAGAATTGCTGAGATGGCAGGAGAACCGAAAATGGCACGAGCTGTTGGCAACGCACTACACAAGAATCCGGACCCGGAAAACATACCTTGCTTTAGGGTGGTTAATTCAAAAGGAGAACTTTCGGGAGCTTTTGCCTTTGGTGGAAAAGATGAGCAGGCCAAAAGGCTTATTGAGGATGGCGTTGAAGTTGTGGATGGAAAAGTGGATTTGTCCAAGTATGGAATATAAAAATTGTTAAACCGGGAAAGTACAGAGTAGTTGCAGAGATGTCATTTTATTCTTACTTTGATTGGCATAATTGCCCAAGTCCGGAAAGAATTTCACTTACTATTAAAAAGAAACCAGTTAATGGTGTTAATGTAACAGAAACTAAAGGATTGAAAAGTCAGAAAGTTAGAGTAAAATTCAAAAAAGTTGCAGGCGCAAAGAAATATCAGGTTAAAATTGGTGGTAAAGTAAAAACAATTAAGAAAACATATTATGTATCCAAAAAGTTAAAAGGTGATAAATACTATGGTATTTCTGTTCGTGCAAAAGTTGGAAAGAAATATGGTCCATGGAGCCCTAAGAGAAGAGTTTGGGTTAGAGAAAAATAAATATAAAAAGTATTTGATTATATAAGTTAAATATTGCAAAAAGAGGTAATTATGATTTGATTATGAAAATTGTAATTACCTCTTTTATTGTGCAGAAAAAAATCTTACATATCACTTTTCTCAGTATTTTGGGAACAAATTACAGCTGGTAGTGAGTTATACAAAATAACTGAAAAATACTCAAACAATTCTGTTTGGTCGCATTTGTTTGGATTCTGAAATAAGTTAATTAACATACCAGCCAATGCTTCAGTATAAAAATTGCATAAGAAAAACCTAAAATGGTCGGTTATTTTAGCAGTGTATTTTGCTTCTGTATCTCTAACAATATTTGTCCGTATTTGCACAAATTATGCCATGTCTTATTTTGGCTACTTATAAGTGGCTTGATAAATTTGAATACAGACCATTTGTGCCATCATTTAAAGGTTTCGGAAATGTTGTAAGAAAAGTAATGATACCTGTTTTCGTAATATTCGTCATTGTAATTGTGCCATCATTTTTAGCATCAAATTCGAACAGCTTTAGTTATGGGGCATCAAAGATTTTTAATGAGAAAACAAAAACGGGAGCAGATACGGCGAAGATAGAAAAAGCATTATATCCTATGTTGATACAGTGGGAACAGAAATACCTGAAAGTTACTTAGATAAGGAAATTTATTCAAAGTTATGTTCAGACAAATATACAAGAATGGTTATTTCAGTTGATGCTGAATATGAAGGTGAGAAAACTTTTAATCTTGTAAAAAAGATTAGAAGCACGGCAGAAAAATATAACTGCAAAATGTCACAGGGTAGCGTTGGCATGGCATTGGGCAAAAGGCGTAGCCTCACCTATTATGGGTGTAATGAAGAAAAGTTATATTGATGATGCAGTAGGTGTATTAGATGTAAAATTAACAAAAGAGGACGTTGATTATTTAGAGGAGTTATATGTGCCACATCCAATTGTAGGGGCAATAAAAACAAATCCAAAACAAGGCGTAATGTTGTTAGATGAAAAGAAATAACATATTTCAGAATAAAAAATTATTCATAGGGTGTTATCTTAGACGAAATGTGGTAAATTATTTAAGTAGAGGAAAAATATTTATTATTGAAGATAGAAAATAATTCTTAAATAAGATGAAAAATAATTCTTAGAGAAGAGGAACAATAATTATTTTAGTAGAAAACTTAAATAACAGAAAGAAGGTAAATTTTATGAAAATTAAAACAGCCCTTATAACAGGTGCAACATCAGGTATTGGAATGGAGTTTACAAAGAGATTTGCGAATATGGGCTACAGACTTATTTTAACAGGAAGAAGAGTGGAGAGATTAGAACAGTTAAGCGAAAGTCTTAGTGTTCCATGTAGAATAATTCCGGCAGATTTGTCAAAAGAATCAGGCTGCTATGAATTGCTTGAAGAAATAGCAGATGAAGATATTTATGTATTTATTAATAATGCCGGATTCGGTGACTGTGGAAACTTCAGTGACACAAAACTTGAAAAAGAACTTTCAATGATTAATGTAAATATTAAAGCAATGCATATTTTATTTAAGAAAGTCCTTAAGAAAATGCTTAAGCAGGGACATGGACGAATTTTGAATGTGGCATCATCAGCAGGACTTCTTCCGGCAGGCCCTTACATGGCTACTTATTATGCATCAAAGGCGTATGTAGTTAGCCTTACCAAAGCTGTGGCACAGGAATTACAGGAAAGAAAAAGTAATATATATGTTGGCGCTCTTTGTCCGGGACCTGTTGACACAGAGTTTAATGACAATGCAGATGTAGTTTTTGCATTAAAGGGAATTACAGCAGATTATTGCGTTAAGGAAGCTTTAATAGGAATGAAGTATAGAAAGACAATAATAGTGCCATCCTTAAAAATGAAGCTTGCCGTTACAGGACAGAAACTTTTACCAGAATGTATTTTGCTGAAAATTGTTGCAAAACAACAAAAAAGAAAACAAGGCAAATAACATTTGACATATACCCATAGGGGGTATATAATTTCCTACATAAAGAATGTTTAGGAGGTTATTATGATTAAGACAACATTAGGAATAGATGGTATGATGTGTGGCATGTGTGAAAGCCACATGAATGATGCAATTAGAAATAATTTCAAGGTAAAGAAGGTTAATTCTTCACATGCAAATAAGACTACAGAAATTATTTCAGAAGGTCAGTTAGACGAAGATAAGTTAAAGCAGGTTGTTGCTGATACTGGTTACACAATGACATCTATTAATACAGAAGAATATGAAAAGAAAGGTTTTTCATTATTCCACAGAAATTAAGAGTTAAAAAATAATGACAGAAATTAATATTAATGTTAAAATGTCCTTTGGCGCTTTTTTGCGCTAGAGGATTTTTTTCATATAATAGAAAATTTCAAAGAAAGGATGCCCTTGTGGCAATTTAACAGTTACTGTTAAAACAGGGACAAAAGATGCAGGAAAGAGAAAAATTAAAATCACGATTGGGATTCTTGCTAATCTCAGCAGGGTGTGCCATTGGTATTGGTAATGTATGGAAATTCGCTTATGTTGCAGGACAAGGTGGAGGTGGAGCTTTTGTATTAATATATTTAATATTTTTAGTTTTACTTGGTCTTCCTATTATGACAATGGAATTTGCCATAGGTAGAGCCAGCCAGAAAACACCGGTAAGAGCTTACAAAGCATTGGAAAAGCCAAAAACAAAATGGCACATACATGGATATATAGCGTTATTTGGTAACTATGCACTTATGATGTTTTACACAACAGTTGCAGGTTGGATGCCATATTATTTTTATTTAACAGCTACAGGAAAATTTGAAGGTTTAGATTCAAAGCAGGTTGGAAATGTATTTAATGAAATGTTAGGACAACCTGTAACCATGGGTGTGTGCATGGTAATTGTTGTAGCAGTTGGAGTTTTTATCTGTTCAAGAGGCTTACAGAACGGACTTGAAAAAGTAACAAAGGTTATGATGGTGGCATTACTTTTAATTATGGTAGTGCTTGCTGTAAATAGTTTCTTTATGGACGGGGCAAAAGAAGGGTTAAGCTTTTACTTAATTCCAGATTTTGGAAGAATGAAAGAAGCAGGAATTATGAACACCGTTGTTTCGGCAATGAATCAGGCATTCTTCACTTTAAGTGTAGGTATTGGTGCCATGGCAATTTTTGGAAGCTATATTGGAAAAGACCGTTCATTGTTAGGGGAGTCAGTTAACATTGCCTGTCTTGATACATTTGTGGCACTTACATCGGGCTTAATAATTTTCCCGGCTTGTTACACATTTAATGTTAATCCAACTCAGGGACCAAGTTTGGTTTTTATCACACTTCCAAATATTTTTAATAATATTCCATTAGGAAGAATGTGGGGAAGCTTGTTCTTTGTATTTATGACATTTGCAGCATTTTCAACAGTGCTTGCTGTATTTGAAAATATTATTGCATGCGTAAGCGAGCTTACACACTGGAGCAGAAAGAAATCAAGTTTTATAAACTTTATCGTTATTACTTTATTATCACTTCCATGTGTACTTGGATACAACGTATGGCAGTGGAAATGGTTAGATGTTTTTGGTGGAGCAATACTTGATTTGGAAGATTTCCTAGTAAGTAATATTTTACTTCCACTTGGTTCATTAGTATTCCTTTTATTCTGTACAAGAAAATCAGGCTGGGGCTGGAACAATTTCAAGGAAGAAGCAAATACAGGAAAAGGTGTAAAAATACATAATTGGATGAGAGCTTATTTAACATATGTATTGCCTTTAATAATTATTTTTATATTTGTAATTGGAATTTACGATAAGTTTGTAGGTTAAAAGTAATATACAGGCAGATTTAAAACAATAAATTTATAGGTTAAAAAAAATAAATAGATAAGTTAAAACGGATTATGGAGAAGTTACTCTGTAATCTGTTTTTTTATATAATAAGAAATTCTTTCGTAATTTCTTATTATATAAAAAACAATCCACTAGGGATGCACCCTGGTGCAAAAAGAAAATAGTTGTATGACAACACGCACTGGTTGCGGAGAATGTCGCAAACAACATTCTTTCTTGTTATTTAAGCTTTATTTTCTTTGGTTTAGACCATTTGCTGTAAATTATAGTGTTATCGACTTTTTTTAAGGCTCTAACTTTAACGTATAACTTTTTCTTATTGCGAAACCTTTTGTTTTTGAAAACAAAAGAAGCTTTTTTGACAATTTTAGTTACAGTTTTTTTCTTTGAAAACTTTTTAGAAGTAGATACCTTAACAAGATATTTAGCTTTGAAAACCTTCTTTAAAGTAATTTTAATTTTTGCAGCTTTACGTTTTTTAACAGCTTTCTTAACCTTTGATTTCTTTACAACAATTTTCGAGGTAGCTTTATCAGTCTTAGTAGTCACATTTGAATAAACGCTTTCATTATCAGATGTAGCTATGTCTGAGGAAACATTTTCACTACTAGATGTAACTACGTCTGAAGAAGCATTCTCATCAACGGATGTAGCAACGTCTGAAGAAGCATTTTCATCACTGGATGTAACTACATCTGAAGTTACATTACTACTGGTAGATGTAACTGATTCCAATGAACTACTTTCAGTGGCTGATGTAGTTTGAGAAGTGCCAGGGTTCTCAGTTGTAGCCTTTGGTGTAATAGTAGGTGCTGTAGTAGGTGTTGTAGTAGGTGGAACTGTTGTGGCAGGTGCAGTTGTAGTAGTTTCAGGAATTGTCTGATCTAGGAGTGATACAGAGAATCCGTTAATATTAACACCGCCCATGCTGCCTGTAAGTTTAATTGTATTGTTTGTTCCAGGATTTAAGTCAACTATACATGTTGCAACACCAGTGTAATCGTTCCAAGCTGTAGTAGGATCGAATCTTAAAAAATAACCAGTGTTTGCAGTGGCATTGTCAATGTGAAAACCTGAAATGGTTTTACCATTAAAGTTGGCGTTTTTAGCTTCAACATTTGTAAGCCCGTAATCAGTTTTCTCTACAAATTCTGATTTGTCATATGTCTTATGTAAAGATTCGTATTCATTAGGAACAATAGGACCAACAGCAGATACGCCATCTTTTGTCTGATTTACTTTTTGAATAGAACCATCTTCATTGAAAAATACTTCATCTACACAAACAGATCGTAAGTTACCACGTCCTGAAAGATCAGAATTGTGATAGAACATATACCAATGATTTTTGTATTCAACAATAGAACCGTGTGTAGTGTCACAACTTGTTGCATCTAAAATAACACCACCATCTTTAAAAGGTCCATAAGGTGAATTTGAAGTAGAATATCTCATTAAGTTATGGCCTGATGTATTGTCAGCATACATTGCATAATAAATTCCATTTCTTTTAAATACTCACATTCCTTCATGGAAATCTTCAAGAGTTTCATCAATTTCTACAGGATCTTCTGCTAAGGTCTGCATATCGCTACATAACTTGGCAACATAGCATTTAGAACCACCACCGGTATAAAGATAGTATGAACCGTCATCATCCTTAAAAATACAAGGATCAATTTTTGTTACATAAGGACTGCCATCTTTCATTTTTACATATCCGTCATCTTTGCATGTAAAATCTAAAGTAGGTTTTTTGCTTGTCGCTACACCAATTCTCCAAGTGCTGTTCCAATCATCGTTTCCAGTTGGATGTGGAAAATAGAAGTAGTATGTGTCATCGACATGTGCAGTATCAGGAGCCCACATTAAACCACCTTTGCTACGTCCCCATGATACGTCAGCAGCTGAAAGAATTTCTCCTTCGTCCTTCCATGTAACCATGTTGTCGGAAGAATAAACATGATATTTATCCATGTTTCCACAACCTTTTGCCGGCATCATATCGTGCGAAGCGTAAATGTAAATTCTACCATTCTCTTCCCAAACATGAGCGGATGGATCAGCGGTAAAAATATTTGTAATGATTGGATTACCGGCCTTGTATTCAGTTTCGTTTGTTAAATTAGTGCTGATAGCATTAAAAGTGTTATTGCCCTGAATAGTTGTACTACCTAAGGCTGGAAAAGTTTGCACAATAAGCGTTAAAGATAGTGCAATACTCAAAAGTTGTTTTTTCATTTCTCCCTCCTAACCTGCCGATTGTAATCGACAAAATAATAATATTTAACAACTCGTTAAGTATAAGTTGAATAAAAAAATTGAACAATACAAAATTCTATATGGAAAACGTTTTCTATATAAAATTTGATATAAAACAGCATTTCATACAAAAAATTATATAAGAATATAATGAAAAATGTATTATAATTTAACGCTTTATTAAACTAAAATATTATATTGTATATTAGAATACATATTGTTACAAAAGTTGACATATGTTTCTTTGATGAAACAAAACGGATGTACAAATCGCCAAATGTGTAGAAAAAATATACAATCTAGTAATTTAACAATCATAAAAAAGAAGGAGGGAAAAATGAAAAAGTTAAATACTATGGTATCGAAATTAGTAGTTTTAGCTTCAATGGTTTTGGCAATTATTGCAACCACACTGATTTTTGATACAAGCAGATTCTGCACAGATGTTGCAGCAAAAGATATTACAGATAACTATGTTTTATCTACAATATACGAAAAAATCCAAGTGCCTAGAATTGAAAATACAAATGGCACAGTGACTTATCAGGTATATACTAGAAATTTAAACATAGATTTATCCAGTGTAGATGACAGTAAACTTGCATTAAGCATGAAAGTTTACGTTAAACAAATTGAAGGAATAAGAGCCCCATTAGATATTTTCAAGGAGGGTAACGGCCTAGGATTCTTAGAGTTGGCTAATGCACAACTAAATACTGAAAGTTATTTAAATTTGAAGGTAAAAGGCTTAAAACGAGCAGATGGCAAGGATTTAGTTCCGGGAGAATGGAACGATGTATTGATTCCATTTTCAACAGGAACAAAGAAAGCATCGTTTGATAAGTCAAAAATTACATGGTTCAGACTTTGTTTGGCATATCTTGCAGGCGATACAGGATACCAGTCATTCAGATTAAAGGACGTATGTATTGTTGATACATCAAGAGCTGCACAAAAAGAAGAAACACCGGAAGTTAAAAATTGGGACACAACATATAATGTAGGAAGCATTCCTTTTACATGCGATATAACTACAAAGAAGGATACTACTGTTATAGCAGAGAAGAAACTTGATACACCTATTGATGCATCAAAGCACAATCCTGCAAAATTACAATTAAAGTTCGATGCGGAATTATCAAATACAACAGATCCTGGAAATGTAGCACCATTAATGGATAATGGTGGTTATGCTTTCATCCAGTTATCAAGTAGTGGAAGCGCCGACAAGGACATGGTTCAGTGGTACATTAGAAAAGTGGCTTGGAAGAATGGAAAAGCTACATATACTGTTGACTTCTCAAGTTATGAAAATGGTAAAGATGGTGAGATAGATTTATCAAAGATAAACTATATGAGAGTTTTCTTTGCACATACATTTATTTCTGATGAAATTAATATGAAGATTAGCAATGTTAAAATTGTTGATAGCACAAATATATGTACTGTACCTTCTATTTTCAGTGATGGAATGATGTTACAGCAGAATAAGGATATATCAGTTTGGGGTACAGCAAAACCTGGTAACACGATTACTGTTAAGATTTCAAAAGCAGATGGTACAGCTGTAACAAGCAAAGAAGTTAAAGTAGGAACTGACGGATCCTGGAAAACAAAATTAGACAAGCAGGCAGGAAGTTATACTAAATATAAAATGGAAATCCTTGATAATGGGGATTCAGTAAAAACTATTAATAATATATTAATTGGAGAAGTTTGGTTAGCATGTGGTCAGTCAAATATGGCATTGAATGTAGGAAGTGATATGGATAGCGAAAACATTTTAGCAAATGCTACAAATGACAATATCCGTATATTCCTAGAGCCTACATACCCATATGGACAGACAGGAACTCAGCTATATGATCCAACATATGACGTTCAAGGTGCATACTGGGGAAGCGGAAATGATAAGGATGCTGTAAATAAAACATCAGCCGTAGCTTATGCTTTTGCAAAGAAATTACAGTCTCAGTTAAATGTACCTGTTGCTGTTTTAAATACACCAATTGGTGGTACTGTAATAGAAGGATGGCTTCCAAGAGAGGCAATTCAGGGAGATGCAACATTAGTAAAGGAATTAGAAAAGAGAGGACTTTACTATGAAGAGGATTTCTGGTCAGATACAGCAGGAACAATGTCAACACTTTACAACCAGAAAATTGGACCTATAACAAATTACAGCATTGCAGGTGCAATTTGGTATCAGGGAGAAAGTAATAGTGGTAGATCAGAAATTTACGATAGAGAATTGTCTTTATTAAAGAAGAGCTGGAGTGAAAAATTTGGATTTGAAAATAATTCAATGCCATTTATATTCACACAGGTAGCACCACATCATTATAATACAGGTACAGAACATTTAGGATACTTAGCTAGTGCAATGGAAAGAGCATTTAAAGAAAACATAAAGAACAATATGGCAATGCTTACAATTTATGATTGCCCATTGTATCATGTTAAAAACAAAGTGTCTTCAGACCCAATTCACCCACGTACAAAAACACCTGTTGGTGAAAGATTTGCTAAGGCTGCAATGAATATGGTTTATAAGGGTGGAGATGTTTACACGGCACCGGTATACAAGGCAAAAGAAATTAAAGGTAATGCAATTTATATTACATTTAATTGTGTAGGAAAAGGTTTGGCTATAATTAAAAATTCAGGAAATACATTACATGGATTCACAATTGCAGGAAGTGATGGAATTTATGTAAATGCTAAGGCTGAAATTGTTAGTAAGAACAGGGTAAAAGTGTATAGTGACCGTGTAGAAAATCCAAAAGAAGTAATATATGCTTTTAATAACTTTAATTGCAATGCTAACTTAATGAATAGTGCAGGAATTCCAGCATCACCATTTAGAACAAAAACAATTGAAGAAGTTGATACAACTTTAAATCCAGCAAAAGGCATTACATATTTTACAGCAAATGACTGGATTTATGCTGATGAAGATGAGTGGGTATACGATCCAACTAACGTAAAAGTTAATAATGATGACGATGATAACAGATGTTTAGGCTATAGACCTGCATGGAAGACAACCAATGGAACCTATTCATATGATTCAACAAATAAGGCAGAAGGAAAGGCATCAGTTAAGTTAGCTTACACTGGAGCAGGAACATCTTCAGTTGGACCAATTGTTACATATGAAAGCGAAAAGATTTCTTATGGTAACTTTAAAACTATAAGTGCAAAAATTAGCAATCAGACTAATACTGCCAAATCAGTTGCATTAACAATAGTAAGTGGAAACAAAACATATACTGTTGTGCCTGAAGCAGGACAGCAAATACAGAACAACAAAGTTACTTTAGCAAATAATAAATCATTCAATGAAGTTACATTTGACATGACAACATTAATGGATGGAAATACTAAAGTAACAAACACATCTGATATTTGGAATAATATTACAGATATGAAGTTTGTTTTTGAAACATCCGGTAAGGGTAGTGTTAATGTAGATGATATTTCATTTGGTTTAATAAAGAAGGTTTCTACAGATGTAGAAGAAAGTGATGAACCTGTTGCATCATACAATTTTGACAGCGATACACCATCAGGCATCAATATGAAATGTGGTGAATTAAAAACTAATAGTAATTATACAGATTGGTTTATTGAAAAAGATGGTAAGAAATGTGTTAATTTAGGTCAGTACAAATATATTCACTTTGCTGTTGATAGTAATGTAGTTACAGAAAATGACAGTAACTTAATGATTAGAATAACATATTTCGATAATACTAATGCATATTTCGGAATGCAGTACAATACTTTATATGATGGTACATTAGCAGCTGAAACAAGTGACACTAAATTCAAAACAGCATCAGTTATGCGTGGTGGTACTAATAAATGGGTTACAACTACAATTTGCTTAAGTGATGCTTCATTTAGACATGCGCAGTTTAATACATATGATTTTAGAATATATGGTAACGGACAAGCCGGAACATATATTTCAAAGGTCGAAGTAATTAAGAAATCAGTAAATCCTGATACTGAAGCAATTACTAACAGAAGAGGAAAAACAGAACATGCTGAATTTACAGGAAAGAGTTTCGCAGGATATCAGGCATGGTTCGGAACAGGAACACAGAAAACAAGTTGGGGACATTATGATTATGGTAAGGCAGAGGAAGATGGAACAAGCTGGCCAAGAAAAGACCATATTTCAATAGACTACTTCCCATATGTAAAGGATTATGATGAAAGTGCATTAGCACAGACAGGTTTTGATAATCTTGGAAGTGGAGAACCAACTAAGTTATATGATTCAACAAATGAAAATGTAATTAACACACATTTCAAATGGATGAATCAGTACGGAATTGATGGTGCTGCAATTCAGAGATTTGCAGGAACAATTAAGGGGCGTACATTATATAATGATCCACAGGATACTTTATTATACAAGATGAAAACAGCCGCTGAAAATAATAACAGTCTGTTCTACATTATGTATGATATTAGTGGTGGTGACCAGATTAAAGATAAAACAGATGACACAACAATTAGTAGCTGGGTAGAGGATATTAAATTTGACTGGGTATACAATATTGAAAAACAGCTTCAAATGACTAATTCAGATGCTTATGCAACAGTTGATGGAAAACCTGTAGTTTGCTTATGGGGAACTGCAGTATCAGGAAGACCTGACAGAGTTGTTGATTATCAGGAAATGATTGATTTCTTCCATAAGAGGGGATGTTATGTAATCTTTGGTGTTGGAAGAGATTGGAGTACAAATACAGCAACAATGGCAAAATATGAAAATATCTTTAAACAGGTTGACATGATTTCACCTTGGATGGTTGGATCTAACATTAGTACAAAAGAATCAATAGATAGTTTATATTCTTCATTTATTGAGAAACATTGGGCTTGGTGTAAGGCTAATAATGTAGATTATTATCCTGTACTATTCTCAGGATTCTCATGGGCATTATGGCATGGAGATCCAAACGATAAGCCAAATGCAATGCCAAGAAATGCGGGACAGAACTTCTGGTATCAGGCATACAAACTTAAACAAATGGGAATCCCATCATTCTATATAGCAATGTTTGATGAATATGACGAAGGTACAGCTATTGCTAAGAATGCCAGTGATTATTTTGATATTCCTAAGGATCAATGGTTCGTAACTGCAAGTTGTGATGGATATTGGTGTTCACAGGACTTCCAGTTAAGAACAGTTGGAGAATCTATCAAGATGGTTAAGGGAGAAAGAGAAGCTGTTAAGGAAAATCCTGTACCACAGTCAGAAGGACCAATTTACTACAGAAATAGTTTTGAAAGTAAGTATGTAAAATGTCCGGCAGAAAACAGCAAGTATAATGGAGACTATGCAGTAGATCCATGTTTCAAAAATGATACACAGCTAGAAAATGATGGCGTAACAGCAACAACTACTATTGAGAAAAATACACTTGCAAAAACAGGTGATTACATGGTAACAATTGGTGGTAATGCTAGTAAGGATAATGCAAATTATTTATACAGAATGTCTGAAACAAAGATTAATATGCAGAAGGGCTTAAAACTTTCATATTCAGTTTATGCGGCAAATGAAGCTGGCAAGAACACAAGAGTAGTATTGTTATGTGATGACAATTCTAAGATTATTGCAAAACCTTCACAGACATTAACAGTTGGAAAGTGGACAGATTGCACTTACGAAATGCCTGCATCAAGTATGAATGGAAGAAAGATTGTAGGTATTGCACTTTCATATACTGGAAACAAGGGCGACTTCAAGGCATATTATGATGACATTATTTTAGAAGATGACCCTACATATAGTGTTAATAAAACTGAGTTAAACAAGGTTAACGAAAAGGTAAATAATTTAGTTCAAAGTGATTATACTCAGGAAAGCTGGGCAAATCTTCAGAACACAATTACTTTTGCAAAAAATCTTCCTAATACATGTACTCAGGAAGAAATGGACGATGCTGTTAAGGCTATTGAACAGGCAATTACAAATCTTGTAAAGGCTGAAAAGACAACAAGTGGTCAGCAGACAACAAGCAACCAGGAAACAACAGGTGGTCAGCAGACAACAAGCAACCAGACTACAACAGCTAGTCAGCAGACAACAAGCAATCAGACAACAACAGGTAGTCAGCAGACAACAAGTAATCAGACAACAACAGGTAGTCAGCAGACAACAAGCAATCAGACTACAACAGCTAGTCAGCAGACAACAAGTAATCAGACTACAACAGGTAGTCAGCAGACAACAAGCAATCAGACTACAACAGCTAGTAATCAGCAGGAAAAAACTACTGCAAAGCAGCAGGGCGTTTCACAGAAAATCAAGTTAAATGTAACTAAGAAAAAACTTGGAAAGAAAGAGAAGTTTAAGATTAAAGTTAAACTTACCGGCAAGAAGTCAAAGGTTATGTTTAAGTCAAGCAATGCAAAGATAGCAACAGTAAATGCCAAGGGCGTAGTTAAGGCTAAGAAGAAGGGCAAAGTTATTATCATTGCATATACAGATGAAGGAGCAACAGCAATTTGCAATATTACTGTGAAGAAAGCACCAAAATACGTTAAGTTTAAGGCTCAGTCAATTGAAATCAAAAAGGGCAAAAAGAAGAAACTTAAAGTGAAACTTTCTAAAAATAGTGCAGGTAAAGTAACCTTCAAAGTTCAGAACAAGAAGATTGTTAAGATTGACAAGAAGGGAAGAATTACTGCTATTAAGAAAGGAAAGACAGTAGTTACAGCAAAGACTTATAATAAGAAAAAAGCAAAGATTGTAATTATTGTAAAGTAGACTCCTTTATATATAAAAAAGGGAATGTCCTAAAACCATAAGGTTAAAAGGGCATTCCTTTTTATGTTAATCTTAATTAACAAATAATAAATTATATGTTTTTCTTACAAATATCTTCAAGGCAACATCTTTCGCAATGAGGTGTTGTTCTAGCTGTACAGACTTCTCTTCCGTGGTAAACAAGTCTGTGACAAAAATCACTTCCTTTTTCAGGAGGAATAATCTTCCATAGTTCCATTTCTACTTTTTTAGGTTCTTTAATTCCATTTACAAGTCCAATTCTATTACATAATCTAATGCAGTGTGTGTCTGTAACGATTGCAGGTTCTCCAAAAACATCACCCATAATCAAATTAGCACTTTTTCTTCCTACACCTGGTAATTTTAAAAGATCCTTCATATTGTCAGGCACTTTGCAGTCAAATTCATCTTTTAGCATTTTCATGCAAAGACTAATATCTCTTGCTTTACTTTTGCCAAGACCACAAGGTCTAACTATTTTTTCTATCTCTTCAACGGGTGCATCGGCAACGGCTTCAATAGTTGGATATTTTTCGTAAAGAGCCGGCACGATTTTGTTGACACGTTCATCGGTGCATTGTGCAGCTAGTCTAACGCTAATTAACAGCTTCCAGGCATCGTTGTAATCAAGAGTGCAATCAGCATCAGGGTATTCTTTTTCTAATCTTTTAATAACTTCTAAAGCTAAATCTTTTTTTTTCATAATAAAATCCTTTGTGAAAATAAATATATAAATCTTGTTTTTGTACATTGAATTATACCATAGCTTTAATAAATATTTCACAGTATTTTTAGTTTTTTTATTTAAAAAGAGTGTTATAATTATATTTATAAAAAAGAACGTACCATAGTGATTTTTAGTCACGGAAAGGAGTATATATGGTAAATAGAATTATTTTAAATGAAACATCTTATCACGGAGCAGGAGCTATTGGCGAGATAGCTACAGAAGCAAAAGGAAGAGGCTTTGCAAAAGCATTTGTTTGTTCAGACCCGGACTTAATTAAGTTTGGTGTAACAAAGAAGGTTTTAGAAGTTTTGGAAGGAGCAAATTTAGCATACGAAGTTTATTCTAACATCAAGCCAAACCCAACAGTTGAAAATGTAAAAACAGGTGTTGAAGCATTTAAGAAATCAGGTGCGGATTACATAATTGCCATTGGTGGCGGTTCATCAATGGACACAGCAAAAGCTATAGGAATTATTATTAATAATCCTGATTTTGCAGATGTTGTAAGCTTAGAGGGCGTGGCACCTACAACTAAGCCGGCTGTACCTACTTTTGCGGTACCAACAACAGCAGGAACAGCAGCAGAAGTTACAATTAATTATGTAATCACTGATACTGAAAAGAATAGAAAGATGGTTTGTGTAGACCCACACGACATACCGGTTGTTGCGTTTATTGATCCGGACATGATGTCATCAATGCCAAAAGGACTTACAGCAGCTACAGGAATGGACGCATTAACACATGCAATTGAAGGCTTTACAACAAAGGCTGCTTGGGAAATGACCGACATGATGCATCTTAAGGCAATTGAAATTATATCAAAGAGTTTAAGAGGGGCAGTAGAAAACACACCTGAAGGAAGAGAAGGTATGGCTCTTGGTCAGTACGTTGCCGGTATGGGATTTTCAAATGTAGGTTTAGGAATAGTTCATTCAATGGCACATCCTTTAGGCGCTGTTTATGATACACCACATGGTGTTGCAAATGCCATTATTTTGCCAACTGTAATGGAATATAATGCAGAAGCTACAGGCGACAAGTATAAATATATTGCAGCAGCAATGGGCGTTGAAGGAACTGAAAAAATGTCTGTTGAAGAATACAGAAAAGCAGCAATTGATGCTGTAAAACAGTTATCAAAGGATGTAGGAATTCCAGTAGACTTAAAGGAAATTGTAGATCCAAAAGATTTAGATTTCTTAGCACAGTCAGCTTATGATGATGCATGCAGACCGGGCAATCCAAGAGATACATCTGTAGAAGAAATTAAGGAATTATATAAGTCATTATTATAATTTCGCGACTCATTATTGGACCTTAATAGTATAGAGGGCAGAAGTAAATATAATTTTTACCATAAGGTAGTGAGTGAACAGGAAGCATTACATGCAACTCTTCTTCGAAAAATGAGAAAGAGTTGCATGTTGATGGTTAAATGAAATTACATAAAAGACAAGGCAATAGAAAGAGGAACATAATGGAAAATAACAAAGTACAATTTACAACATCCCAAATGTTGAAGTGGATGGAGTATGTAGCTGATTTGAAGGAAGTTAGTCCTGAAAAAATTAAAATGTTAAACACATGTGGAAAAAGACGTAACATTTTGGCAACAATCGCTACACACAAAATGATTTTAATTTTTGCAGATGAAACACACAGCAATATGTTATATAAATGTTGGGAAGCAGGATATGGTGATTATGAAATGTACTATGGTACAGGCTATGAACCATCAGAAATGAAACACTGTAAGGTAAGCGACTTAATGGATGATGGAATTTCAGGCCCAACAGTTATTTTTATAGTTAATGAAAATACAAGAGAATCAATGATTTTCGGTATGAAGAATGATAATTTTTCAATGGGAACTGTAAAATACGTTGGTCACGAAATCCGTTCAGTAATTATGAATAAGTTGGAATTAGACGTAAGTGATGTAGCGTTAATGGTAAATTCAGAAAGTATAGCTATCGAATCCTCAATGGTTGCTTATGAAGGCGTTATTATTGCTGATGAAAGAGATGCAGGTTCATACAGAACAATGGAAGAAAATGTGGACAAATTTGGTGTACATAACATTGAGATTATCTCTGATTTGAAAGAGGAAACATTAAAGAATCTGCCAACACCAAGAATTGCTTTTATTGTTGCAACTAAAGAACATATTGAGGATGATATTATAAGTTTGCTTGCAATTAATCCTAACATTAAATTAATGTTCTACACATTGGAGTTGGATATTTTATCAGACATTAAATACATCCTTGAAAAATATGGAATTAATGTAACTGAGGTAATGCAGATAACAGTATCAAAAACAGACAAGAACAGCATATTTGTGGCACAACCATCACCATGGATTATTACAGGTGAAAAATAAATTACAAAATAATAAAATATAAAATTATAAAAACTGTGTATTAGTTAGTGAAAGAATTATGTAACTAGCTGATGCACAGTTTTTTTGTGTAATAAGAAATTCCTTCATAAATTCTTATTACATAAATGAATGTCCACTAGGGAGGCACCCTGGTGCGAGAAGAAAATAGTTGTGAACGGAGGCATAGCGGGGGCAAAGAATTACGCCAGTGATTGGTTTTGTTCTAAATTAAGTGCGTTTAGAAAAAAAAGAAACATAAAAATATGTTGACTATATAAATAAAACGTGATAATATACAAACACCGAATAAATAGCAACGTAGTGTATATGATGAAACAAAGCAAGGAAAATGTGATTTTTATAGCTGGTTAGTCTATTATAAAAATCAATCCCCTAAGGGCAATTTATTTGGAATAAAAAAGGAGGTAGATATATATATGGATGTATTCCTACAAGAACACGGAAAAACGATTTTTATCGCAGTTTGTATTCTACTGTTAGTTGGTGTTGCCTATGTAATAGGACCGATTATCAGTAATGCAGTGAAGGACGTTGTAGAGAGCTACTCATCATCTGTAACATTTGGTTCAGTAGCCGGGAAGATTCCTTCGGGAAATTAAAGAAATAGCATTTGTGTAACAATTAATATTAAGAGGTCAGGAGTAGAAAGATGAGAAAACTGTCATTACCGGATAGAGCCTTTGGCGATTTATTAAAATATATATTAGACGATAATATAACGGACATTAATTGGAGTAGGGAATTATGGATTAATCATTTGGAAAAAGGAAGATATAAAGTTAACAATTTCAAATTAGATGATATTTTTATAAAACAGTTTTATACACGAATAAGCAACCTAATGAATGTTCAGTTTAATCAAAATAACCCTTTATTAGAAGCGGAAACAGAGAATTTAAGAATATCCATACTACACGACTCTGTGACGAATACAGGAATAAGTATTAGTATTAGAAAAACTCCGGCAATAAGAAGAATTAATAAGGACAGATTAATTTCGGAAGAATATTGCACAGAGGAGATTGACGCATTTATGGAGAATGCAATAAAAGCTCATTGTACAGTGATTGTAGGAGGGCTTCCGGGAGTGGGAAAAACAGAATACATAAAATATTTAACCGGTTATATACCTGCATATGAAAGAGTTTACACGATAGAAGATAATTTGGAGCTTAGATATGCGGCAATAAATCCGGATAAAGATTGTGTTGAAATAAAAGTAAGTGAAAACTTTGGTTATGCAGAGGCATTGAAGGCAAGCAAGAGACAGTTGCCAACTTGGGTTTTACTGGCTGAGGCAAGAGGAAAAGAAGTTAAATATCTTTTAGAAAATATATCAGCAGGAGTTCACTGTTTAACAACAATTCATCTTGATGATGCCGGTAAAATTCCTGACCGATTAAGAAATATGGGAGAAAACATAAATGAGAATGATGTGTATTCTTTCATAGATATTGGTGTAGTGTTACATTCAAATGTTAAACAGGGAGAAAAAATAACAAGACACATAGCACAGGTTATGTGCTTATCAAGACATAACGAAAAAAATGAAAAAGTTATGATATATGAGGATGGAAAAATTTTAACTAAGGATATACCGGAAGATATATTGCGAAAGTTTAAATTACAAGGTATTGATAATCCATTTATAAGATAGAAAAGGGAGGAAATGAGTGAAAGAAAAAATATTGCAGATAATAAAGGATTCGGCGAAGATTCTGGCAGTAGTAATTATTGTGTGTTTAGTCTATAAACTAGATCCTTTGGGTATAGCTGTTTGTCTGTTGGCAGCCATAGCATTTAATTTCTTTTTTCAAAAAGAAGAAAGAAAAAGGGAAGGTTATTTAAGAAAATTCCATGATGTGCTTCTTTACATGGAACAGATGATTTATTCCTTTAAGAAACAACCGAAAATACGACTTGCCCTGTCAGATGCGCAGAAGGTAAGTTCAAACAGAATGAAAGAAATCATTGAGGAAGTTATAGTAAACATAGATTCAAAAATGACTGACAAAATATATGAAGAATCCTTAGAGATTATAAGACGGGAATATGATTGTAAACGATTAAGGTCCCTACATGAATTTCTGATTAAAATAGAACAGCATGGCGGTGAATATGAAAATTATTTAGACATTCTTTTAGAAGATATAAAAGAGTGGGGGGATAGAACATCTCTATTTATAAAAAATGTAAACAGGGTAAAAAGGAATGTAATAATATCCATTTTTTCAACGCTAATAACCTGTGGTTTTATGGCATATTTAATTCCGGCAGAATACAGATATACTAATCATATTGTTTATCAAATTTGTTCAACTGTTGTAATTTTATTGATGCTATTTTCTTATTTGCTTATTATGAAAAAATTAAATTTTGACTGGATAAAGGAAAAACAGTCTCTGCAGGATAACATGGTTGTGAAATATTATATTTTAGTTGAGAAGGCATATTATGACAAAGAAAAATTAAGTATTATGGAAAGACTTACATACAAAAAAGCAAAGAAAACTTTGGAAAATGAAATCAAGAAGGTTTTTCCGGACTGGATAAGAGAAGTGGCAATTAATTTACAGAATGAGACAGTGCAATCGGCAATAGAAAATTCTTACGGTAATTTGCCTTTTGTTTTAAAAAGACCGGTTAGAAAATTATTAATAGATTTTGAACAATATCCGGTAGGGATTGAGCCTTACGATAACTTTTTGCGGGAGCTGGATTTGGAAGATATAAAATCTTCTCTTAAAATGTTTTATTCAATGAATCAGTTAGGAAAAGAGCAGTCGGATAAACAGATTAATTCGATTATTGACAGGAACAATAAGCTTACACAACAGGGTGAACAGATGAAGAATAATGACAAAATAGGAGCGGCAACAATGTTTACAGCAGTTCCAATGACAGTTGGGGTTATGAAGATTATGATTGACATGATTTTAATGATTATTGTATTTACCTCGTCGGTGGCAAATGTCATAAATGGTTAAGGTGTTAAGGAAGGTGGTAAGCAAATGAAAATATTATTATCAGAGGCAGGTCAATGCATAATATATGGAGTTTTATTTGTGATTATAATAACAGGATTTTACCAAATATTAGAAAAAATAACAGGTTAGTTTTGTTAAAGATATTTGAAAAATGGAAAATAGAAGAAAAAAAGAAGACAAAAGAATTAGGCAGAATCTAGCAAATCATCGCCATACTATAGAAGATAATAAATAATAGGAGAAGGGAGAAAAGGTTATATGGAAGAATTTTTATCAGAACATGGACAAACATTAATTAGCGGAATTATATCGGTATTACTTATTATTTTGATTTTGGCAGCCATGGCAGCAGTAGGAAATATGGATGAATATGAGATAAATTCTGTTATTGGAAAGTAATATATTAGCATTTTAAGAAGATAGAAGATAAGGAAATAAAAGATGTTATTAGTTAGGGAGAAATATAAAGTGTTGTTTTTTAAAAAAACAAAAGATGATTATTAAAAAGTATAAGGTGCAAGGTGATTAGGTATGGAGAATTTTTTAAGGGAGCATGGAGAAATAATTTTATATGGTCTAATTGGAATTATGGTTGTTGTAATAACCTGTGGGTTATGTAAAAACAAATGGAACCAAATAACACCTGAATACAAAAATGAAAAAAGTCAAAGCAATGAAAAATTTTTAAAAGAAAGTAAAGACAAATATCCTGTTATTGAAGGCCAGGAGGTTATATATCTTGAGTATTTAAGTAAGGAATTTGATTATTCAAAATATATTAAAGCAAAAGATTATACAGGAAAAGACATATCAAACAAAATCAAAGTATACGGAAATATAGATTTTAAAAAAAAGGGAATTTATAAACTGAAATGTGTTGTTAAGTCAGACAATGGACTTACATGCACAAAATACATAAACGTAATAGTGGAGTGAAATATGAGAGTAGCAATAGAAATGTTTTCGATTGTAATTGCAATAACTTTAGGGTGCATATTGTTTGCCTCTTTTATTAGCAGCAACAATCAGGTATCTAATGCAAGAGATTTTTATAATATGACTGTAAATAGAATCGAGGATATTAACTGTAATGACCAGGTTATAAGCCAGTGTAAAAGTGAGGCAGGTGAAAAAGGATACACTTTGGAAATAGAAGATTTGACTATTTATAATGAACAGCCAAGCAGACTTGTAATATTAAAATACAGCATTACAATGCCGGTGTTTAGCCTGTTTGGTAATGGCTTAAGCAAGCAGGGGGTGATTGAGGGGTATGCCAGATAAAGGTGAAAAACAAAGAAAAAGTAAAAGAAAAGATAAAAGAAAAAATCGAAATGTAAATATAAATTGGGGAATGAATTTGTTAAAAAGAATAAAGGTGAATCTATTAGAAATAATAGAAAACAAAAAGGCGAATTTAAAAAAATATATAATAAACTGTATGAAAATGACTGGTATCAAAATTAGTATAGTGACTATTTTGGCTTTAGGCTTTAGTACAGCATTTTTCTTTAATAGTGTGTATGCTTTAGCTGGTTCAGGTACGGCAAAAGATCCGTATATTGTATCAATTGAGGATGAACTAAGAGATGTATTGCTTACAAAATCTACAAAGTCATGGGTTTACGTGGGGGTAAAAAAATCAATAACAATAACAAGGAACATAGCAATTAGTAAGGGAAAATTTAAAATTTATGCCTATGATAGCAATGTAACATTAAAAAGATCATCAGATGGAGAAAAATCAATAAATGGAGGCGAGTATCCTAAATATTGTATGACTTTAAGTGGAACTACCGAGATAGACATGGGTGTTACGGCCACAAAAAGTAAGACTTTAACTTTAGGTGGAAACAAAAGTAATTTTTCTACTAAAAAGAGAAGCTCAGGCTGGCTTTATTTAAAAAGCGGAACTAAAGCAACAATAAACAGTAATTGCGTAGTGAAAAATGTAATGAATAATAAGGAAGAGGACGGCGGTTCTGCAATTTGCACTTTTGGAACTTTAATTTTAAATGGAACCATTGAAAACTGTGAAGGTTCTGACGGCGGGGCCATTGGAGTGAAGAAAGGAAGTGTAACAATAAATAATAATGCTGTAATTAATCAGTGCAAATCATATACAGAAGGCGGTGGCATTTTTGGCATGGATGGTTGTACCATCAAAATTAATGGTGGAACAATATCTAATTGTGTAGCAGAAGAAGAGGGCGGAGCAATATTTGTAAGTGGTAGTTCAAGTTGTACAGTTGAGAAGGGCACAATAAAACAGAATAGTGCAGGTTTATCAGGTGGAGCCATATTTTCAGGATATGGGGCAAATTTAACTATTGGAAAAAGTGGAAAAGGTCCTTTAATAAGTTCAAACAATGCCAAAGGTAATGGCGGAGCAATCAGGTGCAACGGTGGTAGTGGAAAGAATGCCGGCGGAGAAACAAAAATCTATGGTGGAACAATTTCTAATAACTTAACTAAGGATAATGGTGGCGGCATATCCTGTGGAAATGGTGGAAACTCAGGTTCTTCAAAAATAATAATTAAAAATACAAATATTTCTCAAAATGAAAGTGTAAATGATGGCGGAGCCATTAATTTTCCAAGCAAGTTAGTAGGTATCGACAATGACTATGTAGAAATAACAGATTCTGTTATTGATAATAATTACGCACAAGGAAAAGGCGGTGGTCTTGTAGTTGCTAACAAAGTCATTTTCTCAAAAAACACGTTGTCTAATAATGAAGGGGTAAAAAGTGGTGGTGGAATTCATATAAATAATGGTGATGTGACTTTTAAAAGCGGTGAAATATACGGAAACAAAACAGGCAATAACGGTCAGGGAATATATGTAAATGGTTTGTTAAAAATCAAAGGAAGTATTTATTTTAATGATAATAACAATGTATATTTAAAGAAAAATAAGTATGTGGAAATTACGGGCAGTTTAAGTAGAAAAAGTGGCTTTATTGCAAAAATTAATTCGGAAGAAGAAGCTCCCGGTACAAAAATCATAAAAGTAGGTTATGGAAATAAAAAGGGGAGTGATGAATTATATTATGCAAATGGAGAAGAAAAATATACCTGCACAAGTAATGGTAGTTCTAAAATATTACGTCCTACAGACGAAGTAAGTGGCTATGAGGACAATTGGATTATTATAAGCCGGCAGTATTCCATAAGGTATGAAAAAAACTGTCAGGATATAGTGACGGGGATGCCTAATAGTCAGCACAAATACTGGAATGAAAATATTAATCTTAGTACAAAAAATGTTGAAAGAGCAGGTTATGAATTAAATACACAAAAACATTGGAACACAAGTGAAAATGGTAACGGAATAAAGTATAGTCCGGGAAGTATTTATAGTGGAAATGCAGATTTAACATTACATGCAATATGGGAAAAAATAACTGTGAAGGAAATATACATTACTACCACAGACCGTTATTATGTGGTCGGTCAAAAGATAGTTTTAAATAAAGACGAGATTTTAAAGAAAGTAAAAGTAGATGATGACTTACATACAGGTTATAAATATGTTTTAAAAGTAGTAAGTATTAAAGAAAGAAATATGGATACAGCCTTGGTTACAGGCAATGACATACAGGCAGAAAATTACCTGAATACTAATGAAATAAAAGAATATACAATTAAGATTGTAACTAATTCGGCAGATAAAAAAGTGACAGCCTATGGAACAATGAAAGTCTATGTGTTAAATACAGATTTAAGTGGGCAGAGAGTACGCTTTATATCTGAAAAATATATTGGAACTTTAGATGCTAATTCCAAATGGAGTAGAAGCTTAAGTGGCAAGTTGCAAGATTCTATAAAAAGAACAAATAGCAGTCAGGCAAAGTATTATATAGAAATTTCTGATAGCAAAAGAAACAATATTAGAGACAAGGTAAAGGAAAACAATTACAAAAACAGTGAGAATTTAACAAGTATAATAAAAGGAAAATTAGGACTATGAAACAGACAGTTATTGTATCAGGATTTATAGTGGTTATTTTAATTACGGCTCTTACAATTCTTTCAGTTGAAAGTAAGCAGGACAGAAAAGATGAGTTGGAGAGAGTTGTTGCAGCAGCAGTTAAACAAACTGTAAAAGATAGCCAGATTAAGGAACAGAAAATAATAAAATCAGATAAAGACATGATTGCAAATTTTGTTCAAAATGTTTGCATATCATTAAAGGCAAAAGGCGACATATCAGTAAAGGTTATGGGAGTGGATTACAAAGAAGGCTTGTTAGACGTGTATGTTCTGGAAAAGTTTGAATATTTAACAGGAAAAAATGGCACAGTTTCCGTAAGAAAATGCGCCATTTATGAATAAAAATATGAACAATATTATATAAAAAATAATATCAAAAAATAATATCAAATAGTTCTTTTTAGAAAACGTAATAAATAATGTGCAGTTGTGGTATGCAAAAATACCATCTACAAATATTTATTTATGAATTTTTGTGCTGACTTCTCCGGATGACAGCCATTTAGTAGTACCGTCTTCAAATTGAACTTTAAGACGGCAGTTTTTGTCAATATCAATTGCTTTGGCAACGGAAGTTTTAGAACCTTCAATTACGGTAATAGTTTTACCGATAATCATTGAACGTTCAATATATTCTTTTACATAGGATTTTGATTTGAAATCCTTGTAATATTCCATAAAATAGTCAAGGAGATTGGCAATCAAAATACTACGTTTGTTAATGGAATCTGTTTGTTTGTCAAAAATTGCAGTGGCAATATCCTTAATGTTGTCAGGAAAACCACCATCAGGAATGCAAACGTTTATACCGATTCCAACGATGGCATAATCAAGTTTTCCGGTCTCCACGTTAAAGGCACCTTCAGTAAGAATTCCACAGGTTTTTTTATCTTCAAGGTAAATGTCGTTAACCCATTTAATAAGGGCACGTTTGTCACTTACATCTTCAATAGCTCTAGCTGTGGCAACGGCAGCAGATGTAGTTAAAAATAATGATTCCTCTGCGGGTATATCAGGTCGAAGAAGAATACTTATATAAATTCCGGTACCCTTAGGAGAATAGAATTGTTTTCCGGTTCTTCCACGACCGGCAGTTTGTTCTTCAGCAATAATAACAGTACCTTCTTTTGCACCCTGTTCAGCCATTTCCTTTAAAATGGTATTAGTGGATGTAACAGAAGAAAAAACAGATATATCCAAATGGGGATTTTTTAAATGTTGTTTAATACTGTATGAAGATAAAATATCATTTTTTTCTGCAAGGCAATAACCCTTGTTTGGTATGGCATTGATTTCGTAACCTGATTTTTCCAATGCTTTAATTGCCTTCCAGACAGAATTACGGCTGACACCCAGATTGTCAGCAAGTTGGCCACCTGAAATATAGTCACCTTTGTTATTTTCAAGTTCTTTTAGAACTTCATCTTTTACACTCATAATATTTTCGTGTGCTGCTATTTAACCATTTGCATTGCTGTTTAATCCTTTAGTTCATTGCCGGTTTAATAGGCACACATGCTCCTTCCATAAATTAATAAGAACTAGAAACAAGTATAACATTATTTTTTTGGGGCTTCAACATAACAGAGAAGAAACGTCACCCGAATAACAAAATAGGTTGACAATCAAAAGAAACTGACTTACAATGACTTAGTCGCAAAAAAATGTTATGTATTTAGGAGGAAATTATGAGTAACACAAAGAAGAAATTTTTATCAGTTCAGGATATGGTACTAATAGCTGTATTTACAGCAATAATGGCAATTTGTTCATGGATTAGCGTGTCTGCAGGTCCTGTTCCATTTACTTTACAGACTTTTGCAGTTTTTGTAACAGCAGCTTTACTTGGCACTAAGAGAGGCACAATAGCAGTTGTGGTTTATATTTTGCTTGGAATAATTGGTGTACCTGTATTTGCAGGACTAACAGGCGGCCCATCAGTAATCGCAGGTCCAACAGGCGGCTTCATCGTAGGCTTTATTTTAACAGCAATTATTATTGGTTTATTAATGAATTTAGCAAATGGAAAAAGCGAAGTTGTTAAACTTGTTATTACAGTAGTTGCAATGGTATTAGGCGATGTAGCATGTTTTGCAATAGGAACAGTTTGGTTTATGGTTGTAACAAATAATACAGTAGCAGTTGCTTTAACATACTGTGTTATTCCATACATTATTCCAGATATTGCAAAAATAGTTGTAGCAACAATTATTGCAAACAGAGTTAAGAAATATGTGCAGATATTCAATTAGACCACACCATTTATTATGCCTTCAGTTTTTTGAAGGAAAAGGGTATAGCAATGGATTTGTGGAAAATATGACAAAAATTCATAATGAAATGTTAAGTAAGAATCCTTATGTTGAACTAACAGAAGGGGCAGATGATATATGCGAAAACTGTCCTAATAATGAAAATGGAATATGTACTCAGGAAAAATCAGTTTCAGGTAATGATAGACGCACATACGAAGCAATAGAGGATGAACTGAAAAAACAAAAAGGTGACCTTACATGGAACCAATTAACAGAGATGGTTCACAAGTGCATTATTGATGTTAATAAGTTACGGGCAGTTTGCGGAGTATGTCGATGGTCAGATATATGTGATTCTTACAACAAAAATAAATAATATTAAGAAAATCTCTTTGTACAGAAGACAACCAATCTGTATGGAGAGATTTTTTATATATAATGGATAGAAAATAAAAAATATGTTAGTATATACACTAGAGATTTTTGACAAAGAGAGGTAGACAATGGAAGTAAAAGACTTACAACAATACGAAATTATTATAAATAAGCATATTGAAGAAGTTAATTCAAATGCATACTTACTAAAACATAAAAAAACAGGTGCAAGAGTTGTTATCTTATCAAACGATGATGACAATAAAGTTTTTAATATTGGTTTTAGAACACCGGTAACAGATGACACAGGAGTTCCACATATTATAGAACATACTGTTTTATGTGGTTCAGACGATTTTCCGGTAAAGGAACCATTTATGGAATTAGTTAAAGGTTCACTTAACACATTCCTTAATGCAATGACATATCCTGACAAAACAGTTTATCCTGTGGCAAGTTACAACAACAAAGATTTTAACAATCTTATGCATGTTTACATGGATGCTGTTTTTCATCCGAATATCTATAAGGAAGAAAACATATTTAAGCAGGAAGGCTGGCATTACGAATTAGAAAATAAAGATGATAACATTACAATAAACGGTGTTGTATATAATGAAATGAAGGGAGTATTCTCATCAGTTGACGGTTTAGGTGCAAGAGTTTCACTTCAATCATTATTCCCGGACAACGGCTACAGTAATGAGTCAGGTGGAGATCCTGATTTTATACCTGAATTAACATATGAACAGTATTTAGATTTCCATAGAAAATATTATCATCCATCAAACAGCTATATTTATTTGTATGGAGATATGGATGTAGTTGAAAGATTACAGTGGATAGATGAAAATTATTTGTCAAAATACGATTATTTAGAAGTTGATTCAGAAATAAAATATCAAAAGCCTTTTGATAAGCCGGTAACAGTTACAAAGGAATATGCAATTTCAGATAGTGAGAACGAAGATGAAAGTGCAGTCTTAATTTCCAACTTTGTAATTGGCGACAACTTAGATACAGAGTTAAGTATCGCTTTTCAGATTTTAGAATATGCAATAATGGAAATGCCGGGAGCCCCACTTAAGCAGGCTTTAATTGACGCAAAAATTGGAAAAGATATTTCAGGCTCATACGAGGATGATGTTTTACAGCCAATTTATACAATTACAGCTAAATATGCTAATCAAAAGGACAGTGACAGATTTAATGAAATAATCAATAATTCATTAAAAGAAATTGTTAAGAACGGTATTGGCAAAAATGCTTTACGTGCAGGTCTTAACAGTTTGGAATTTAAAGAAAAAGAAGCAGATTTTGGAGGTTTTCCAAAAGGCTTAATTTGGGGACTTAATTTAATGGGTGCCTGGATTTATAATGAAGAAAATCCATTTGCAAGTTTGGAAACAAACAGGATTTTTGATTTATTAAGAGAAAAAATTGACACAGATTATTTTGAAAAAATTATAGAAAAATACATGATTAACAATAATCATCGTTCAACTGTAATTATGGAACCTAAAAAAGGTTTAACAGAGGAAAAAGAAAAGCAGTTAGAAGTAAAACTTAAGAGTTTAAAAGACTCGATGACAGATGAAGAGATTGAAGCGTTAATTATTAAAACAAAGGAATTAAAGAATTATCAGGAAACACCTTCAACACCGGAGGAACTTGAGACAATACCTTTACTGGAAATTGAAGACATTAATGAAAGTCCAAGACCATTTATTTACAAGGAAGAAAAGTTGCCTGAGTTTACGGCAGTATATAATGAATTATTTACTAATGGTATTGGATATTTGGATGTGACATTTAATTTCGAAAAATTGCCAATTGATTATGTTCCATATGTAGGTTTGTTTAAATATGTTTTAAGTTACATGGATACAGAAAGAACTTACACAGACTTAAATACTGACATTGATATGAATCTTGGTGGTTTAGGTTTTGGAACGGGAATTTATGTAAACAGTTATAACAATACATCAAAATACCAGATGGAAGTTCATACAAAAGCCCTTTACGACAACCTTGAGAAAGCAGTAAACATAATTGAAGAAGTTCTTACAAAAACAAAATTTGATGATTACAAACGTCTAAAAGAAATTTTAGAAGAAACAAAGTCAAGACTAAATAAGTCAATTATTCAGTCAGGTAATGTTGCAAGTAGAATGAGAACCATGTCTTACTATGGCAGCGAGTCATATATTAGGGAATTATTATCAGGCATTGCTTTTTACAAGTTTGTTGAAGAACTGCTAGATGATTTTGATAATAAGAAGGAAGAAATAGCGAAGAAGATTTCTGATACGGTTAAATATGTATTTAGAAAAGATAACATAACTATTAACTACGCAGGAAATAAGGAAAGCTTTGAAAAAGTAAAAGCTTTAGTTTCAAATCTTCAGCGTAAAATGAATGAGCCTGTAGACTTTAAAGAATCATTTGACGGCTGGACTTTTGAAAAGAACGAAAAGAATGAAGGCTTCACTACTTCAGGTCAGGTTCAGTATGTGGCACGTTGTGGTAATTACAAGGACAGCACAGATGAACAATTCGACGGTAGTATGCAGGTTTTATCAAGCATTATGAGTAGCGAATACCTGTGGAATAACATTAGAGTATTAGGTGGTGCTTATGGTTGTGGCTGCTCTGTAAGCAGAGGAGGCGACATTATGTTTACATCTTACAGAGATCCAAATTGTAAGAGAACAAGTGATGTTTACTTAGATGCACCCAACTATATTGAGAATTTCCAGGCAAGTGAAAGGGAAATGAGAAAATATATTATCGGTACAATAAGTGGCATAGACACCCCAATGAGTGCGGCGGACAGAAGTGGAAGAGAATTTGCAAGCTACATGGCACAGGTTAAATTTGAAACATTAGTTAATGAACGAAAAGCAGTGCTTACAACAACTGTTGAAAAAATAAGAAGTCTGGCACCTAAATTTAAGAAGGCGTTGGATAAAAATTACATTTGTGTAGTTGGTGGAAAAACTGCAATAACAAGAGACCAGGAAATTTTAAAAGAAGTAAAGGAATTAGGATAAGAGGTACAAATGGATAAGAATTTTAAATCAGGATTTGTTGCATTAATTGGTAGACCAAATGTAGGTAAGTCAACTTTAATGAATCAAATCATTGGACAAAAAATAGCAATTACATCAAAGAAACCACAGACAACAAGAAACAAAATTCAAACAGTTTATACATGTGATAAAGGGCAAATTGTTTTCTTGGACACACCGGGAATTCATAAGGCAAAAAATAAACTTGGTGAATACATGGTTAATGTGGCAGAAAAAACATTAAAAGAAGTTGATTTAATTATGTGGTTAGTTGAACCTGATACTTTTATTGGAGCAGGTGAACAGCACATTGCAGAACAGTTAAAGAACATTGACGTTCCTGTTATTTTAGTAATCAACAAAACAGATACAGTAAAGCAGGAAGAAATTCTTAAGTTTATTGATGCC